>Ga0335072_10001273_pt1 | contig 41507 bp, 33 predicted proteins | sample Lox_Sample_21_FD_206725 | JGI IMG/M metagenome (GOLD analysis project Ga0335072, IMG submission 206725) | Soil microbial communities from Loxahatchee National Wildlife Refuge, Florida, United States - Lox_Sample_2.1 | ecosystem: Environmental > Terrestrial > Soil > Wetlands | place: USA... | reverse complement strand
CGCGATAAGCTGGTTCCGTTGAAACAACCGGAATGGCCGAAAGACAAAAACAAAAACCTTCCTAATAAGGAAAAAGCGTCGGAGATGTGCCCGGTCTAAAATGTCGGAGTTCTGCCCGGCCATTCAGATTCCACGCTCGTCGAACCCGTGTGTTTTGCCGTTTTATCGGGTCTGTGCGAGCGCTCAAGGGAGTCTCCCCTGTCAGCATTTTGCGCCAATGGAAGGAAATTCTCTGCAACGCGGGAGAGAGAGACGGGGCGGGCGATGGACTGGAGGGTGGAAACGATTGTCTGCTCGTCTGAGGTGGGACCGGCTCATTCGATCGCCGGCGGGACAGCCGGGTCTCTGACAGGATGGCTTTGAAACGGCGGTTGCCGGTCCCAGGTTCCAAGACCGGGGACCTGGGGCGCCCGGCTTGAGCTTTGGTTCACCCCACCCTAGCGGGAAAAACAACGACCCCGCGAGGGTGGGGCACCCGGAGACGCGAGGGTGGGGCACCCGGCACGGCACCACTGGTTACTGGACGGCGGGCTTGAGGCGGGGATGGCCGTTTTTGGGAGGGCCGGCGGCTTTGCGGTCGGCGGGGCGCTCCATGCCCTGGGCGATCTGGGCCATGTTGAGGTGCTGCTCCATGAGCTTGCGGGCCTCGGCGGCGTTGCGGGCGCGGATGGCGCGATAGATGGCGCGGTGCATCTCGGCGGACTCGCGGAGGTCGGTGGCGCGCTCGACGGTCTTGCGGCGCTTGTCGTACATGGTGGAGGTGACGGTTTCCATGACGGCGGCGAGGATGGGGTTGCCGGAGGCCTGGGCGATGATGCGGTGAAAGAGGACGTCGTGGATGAGGTAGTCGGAGGGATTGTTGACGGTGGCGAACATCTCGGCGACTTCCTCGGCGAGAGCGGTCTGATGCTCCTCCTTGCTGCGTTCGGCGGCGAGGGCGGCGAGGCTGCTTTCGAGGATGATTCGAGCTTCGAACATTTGCCAGGACTGGAAGCCGTGGAGAGCTCCCATGAAGCTGAGCGAGCCTTTGCCGAACTCGGGAGGGCCGTCGGCGACGAAGGTGCCGACGCCGTGGCGGACCTTCATGACGCCCATGGCGGCGAGGTAGCCGATGCCGGTGCGGAGACTGGCGCGGCTAATTTTGAGGGCGCGGGCGAACTCGCGCTCGGGAGGGATGCGGTCGCCGGGCTGGAGGGTACCGCTCTCAATGAGAGAACGCACATGATTGACGACCTGCATGGTTCGATGAGTTTCGGGAAGGTCCTGTTTTGCCCGCGCCATGATAGCAAACACGCTTTCCTGGGAATTTGTGCCAGAAGATCCTTAGGAACGAGATTACCACCGAAAGGGATGAGGGCTGGAAAAATCGGCGGTTGGACCGGAGACAGCCCGCGCTTGCAAATGTATACTTGTGGCCGGACCTCCAGGTAAAGGTCAGACCACGAAAATGGGGCTTACAGGGAGGTTTTCCCGGGGATTGTCCACATGCGGCGCCGGGCATGCGGCGATCGGCCGGCGGTAACGCAGAGGTGTCGCGGATCATCGAAAGGAATCGACGGCCAGAATGGAAGGCGAACCGCCGTTATGAATAGAGGAGTTGGTATGGGGAATGGGAAGCTGAAGCTCGGCAGGTATTCGGTGGGAACGGGGGACCGGTTCGCGCACCAGGCCAAGGCGCAACTGCAGGCGTGCGTGCAGGCGCTGGCGGCGGGCGTGGAGGTAGTCCCGGTATGGAATAAGTCGAACCGCGAACACACCATCATCGGCTCGGAGCCTGGGTCGGTGCGTGAGGCGGCGGACGCGGCGGTGAAGGTGCTGGGCTGGCAACACGGGTATTTTTGCGATGCGGACCACATTACGCTGGAGACGGTGGGCCGGTTCATGGATTCCTGCGACTTTTTCACGATCGACGTGGCGGATGCGATTGGAGAGCCGGCGCCCGAATCGGAGATCAGCGAGTTCGTGAAGGCGCGGCGGGGACTGCTGGGGACGATCCAGCTTGCCGGCGTGAACGAGACCTTCGAGATTACGCACGAGAACCTGGCGCACACGGCGCGCAAGTTTCTGGGCGCGGTGAAGAAGGCGGGGGCGGTTTACCGGGAGATTTTGAAGGCGAAGGGCGAGGGGAAGTTTCTGGCCGAGGTCTCGATGGACGAGACCGACGCGGCGCAGAGCCCGGTGGAGCTGCTGATCATTCTGGCGGCGATTGCGGATGAAGGGATTCCGGTGCGAACGATTGCGCCGAAGTTCAGCGGCCGGTTCAACAAGGGTGTGGATTACGTGGGCGACGTGGCGCAGTTCGAGCGGGAGTTCGCGCTGGACATCGCGGCGATCGCTTATGCTGTGGAGCACTTCGGGGTGTCCGCCGACTTGAAGCTGAGCGTGCACTCGGGGAGCGACAAGTTTTCGATTTATCCGGCGATTCACCGCGCGATGCAGCGATTCGATGCGGGGGTGCACCTGAAGACGGCGGGAACGACGTGGCTGGAGGAGCTGATCGGACTGGCGGAAGCGGGAGGCGAGGGACTGGCGCTGGCCAAGGAGATTTATGGCGAGGCTTATGCGCATAGCGAAGAGCTCTGCGCGCCGTACGCGAATGTGATCGACATCGATCCCAAGAGACTGCCTTCGCCGGGCGAGGTACGCGGCTGGAGCTCGGAGCAGTACACGTCGGCGCTGCGGCATGTGGAGGGCGCACCGGCTTATAACAGCAGCCTGCGGCAGTTGCTGCACGTGGGGTTCAAGATTGCGGCGAAGATGGGGCCGCACTACCTGGAGCTGCTGGAAGCGAACGAGGCGGTGATCGCGCGGAACGTGACGGAGAACCTGTACGACCGGCATATTGCGCCGGTGTTTTTGGGCAAAAGCGCATAAGTCCGCCGTCGTTTCGATGCGAGTCTCCTCGACGGTTGCGGCCAAGCCTCGATTGCGAGACCAGGACCGAGGAGGGGTAAATTCGTGACCACCCAGGTCTCAAAAGCGAGACCTGGGGCACCCAAATCCTAGTGTGGTGTCCCAGAAGTTCATTGAAGAACAACCGCCGATCCTTCGACTCACCACCCCCAAACTGGAAAGCGTTTGGGGCCCCGTTCACTCAGGATGACAGTTTATTTTTGATGCGAACTTTAGACTCGGGACACCAGGGCTCGATTACGAAATCGCGAGGCGCAACCTGCTTTGGAGCCGGGTTCCTGCAGCGCGTTTCAAAAATGGTAGCCAGAGCGGAGAAAAACCATCCCCCAGCGGCTAAAGCCGCGGGAATTGCCGGCTTTTGTTGGCACGGCTAAAGCCGTGCCCTTTCAAAACCCATTTTTGAAACAAGCTGTACACACTTTGGGTGAATCTATTTGAGCGTGACGTTCGCTCCCGCGAGCTTCGTGATCGACGGCCCCTGCGCGGCCTGCACAACGACGCCTGTGCCGGTGACGTCGGCGTAGCCGATGGTCAGTCCTTTCCGGGCGCTCAGGTTTACGTTGCGGAGAACCACATCGGTGACGGGCGACTCGGGAAGGCCGACGATGGCGCCGGCCATGGTGCTGCCGGTGGCGGTGACGTTCTCAATGAGGATGTGGCTGAAGTGAGGGGTGAGACGGGTGACGGGCGCAGGGGCTACTCCGCCGGCGGGGGGTATGACTTTGGGATAGTACTCGCTGACGATGACGGCGTTCATTACATCTTTCATCTGCAGGTTGCGGAAGACGAGGTGATTGACCGGATGGCCGCGGTCGCGGGCGGACTTGACGCGGATGCCGTTGTCGGTGCCGTCGAAGGTGATGTTCTCAGCAAGGATGTGATTGGCGCCGCCGGATAACTCGCTGCCGACGGAGACACCGTGGCCGTGCATGAAGGTGCAGTTGCGGATGGTGATGAATTCGCTGGGAGAGTCGGGGCCGGGCGAGTTGATTTCGCCGGACTTGATGGCGACGTTGTCGTCACCGACGTCGGCATAGACGTTGTCGATGAGGACGTGAGAGGAGGAGAAGGGATCGATGGCGTCGGTGTTGGGCGAGCGGGCAGGCGCGAGGATGCGGACGTTGCGGATGGTGACGTCATCGGAGTAGTAAGGAACGACCTGCCACATGGGCGAGTTCTCGATGGTGACGCCTTCGACGAGCACGTGCTTGCAGTGATCGAAGACGACGAGTCGCGGGCGCGGGTGATTGGTGCCGAGGATCCCGGAGCCGCGAAATTGGTAGGCCATCTTCCACCAGGTTTCGCCGGAGCCATCGATGGTGCCTTCGCCTTTGATGGTGACATTGGTGGCGTTGGTGGCGCTGACGAGGGCCTGCAGGCCGGGGGCGCGAAACTCGGTGATGGAGGGATAGTCGGCGTGGCCGGTGGAACCGAGAAGGGTGGCGCCTTTGTCGAGTTGCAACGTGATGTTGCTCTTGAGGACGATGGGGGCGCTCAGCCAGGTTCCGGCGGTGAGCTCGACCGTGCCGCCGCCTTTTTGTTCGCAGGCGTCGATGGCGGCCTGGATGGCGGCAGTGTCTTTCGTGGCGCCGTCAGCTTTGGCACCGTAGTCGCGGGGATTGCAGTTGGCGGCGTGGAGCGCTGTTATGGCGCCGGCCAGGAAAAGTGCAGTTACGGCAAGCGCATGAAGAGGAGGCTTGAAGGAGACTGTCTTGCGCTTCATGGGAAGTCCTTGAGATTCGATTTATCCGCGCGCTCATCATACACCGCGGGAGCGAAGTGGTCATGCCACGTGGATGAACCTGCGGCGGGCAAGGTCTCTGACAACATGAACTCCTACATCGGTATTCTGTATCCCAGGTCTCAAAATCGAGACGTGGGGCACCCAATTTGGTAAAGATTTAAGCGGTCAGAGACCAGCAATGAGCCGGCGCTGGGCGTGGCGCGGATTTGGGGGAAGCCCGCGAAGTTAGCGGTGCAGGTTCTGAGCTTGACGCGGGGGAAGTCTTCTCCTGTGGATTGGTTGCTGGCTTGTGGTCAGTCCTCTTGACGGCCGCTGATCGGGTAAGAGACCGGGATTTTTCTGTTGGAGTGGAGCGCGTGTTTTTGCGGGGGAAGGACAACTGGGACCGTTCGGGCGTGGCGCTGGGCTGAAGGGTTGCCTAATCAGGCGCGGGGCCGGGGGACGGCCGAGGAATCGTGGCAGGAACGAAGGATGCCCTGTGTTAGAGTGACGCCATGATACGCAAGGGCTTTGTCTTTGTGATCCTGTTGATGGGCTCTGCGGCGGTGGGTCAAACAGCGGTGAGTCCGCCGGGAAGCGTGCCGCACGCGCCGCAGGGGAGGCCGCTGGCGGCGGGGACTCAGGCGGGGAGCACCTTTCACGCGGCGCCGACGCGGCCATCGGCGCCGGCGACGGTGCGGGAGAACCCGAAGGGTCCGGCCAATGCGGCGACTGGCTGCGTGGGCAGCGGCTGCGATGAGGAACCGCAACACATCACGGTGGTGAACCCGCCGCCGCAGCCGGCGCCGGTTCCGGTGTGGCCCTGGCACGCGCGGATTTCGTGGGCGGCCGACCTGGTGCTGGTTTTGCTGGCGTACGCGGCGCTGCTGATGGGGCTGTCGCTGCTGCGGAAGATCGAACAGCAGTCGAAGTATTGCGAAGAGGCGGCGGCGGCGGCGGCGGAGAGCGCGCAGGCGGTGATGCTGCAGGTGAAGTCGATGGTCGAGGCGGAGCGGCCATGGATCCTGGTGGACGTGGAGCCGGACCGCGCGGCGGAGAACGGATTTCTGGTGACGGCGACGAACCGGGGCCGGTCGCCGGCGAGGATCGAGGCGGCAGACGATGCGGTTGCGTTTGCGGCGAATGAGGCCGGGCTGAAGGAGCATCCGGAGTTTGGCGAGAGCAAGCCGTTTGTGCCGCTGATTCTGCTGCCGGGCGAGCGGACGGTGATCAAGGAGTTCAGCCGCGGCGACGTGAACGAGCTGTGCGGGAGTGAAGAGCGGCTGAAGAAGGTGGAAGACTGGGAAGAGCGGATCTACCTTTACGGCCGGATCGAGTACCGGGACCTGATCAGCCCGCGGGACGAGCAGACGCACGAGAGCACGTGGTGCTGCTGGTATATTCACGGGCGGCAGAAGAGCGGACTGGTGACGGCGGGGCCGCGCGCCTACCATGCGCATTCGTAGGGAGGCGCAGGGGGCCGGGATCAGGCGTTGACGGTGGCGCGGAGGTCTTCCTCGAAGAGGCCATCGGGCTCGGCCAGCCGGAGCAGGCGGTGCAGATAGGCGCGCGAGATGGAGAGGCTGCGCGCGGCCAGAGTTTTGTTGCCGTTGTTTTCGCGGACGGCGTTGACGGCGAGCTTGACCTTGTAATCGCGGAGCTGGCGCTCGAAGGAGCCGGCGGGGTTGTAGTCGCTGATGTCGACGACGTCGTCGAAGGGGGCGGTTTCTTCTTCCTGAGAGTTGATGGTGAGGTCCTGGGCGCGGACGGTGCGGCCGGGAGCGAGGATGATGGCGCGCTGCATGACGTTCTCGAGCTCGCGGACGTTGCCGGGCCAGGCGTAGCTGCGGAGCATCTCCTGGGCGTCGGGCTCGATGCCGTCCATGGGCTTCTCGAAGGACTCGGAGTAGCGTTCGAGGAAGTGCCAGGCGATGGGGAGAATGTCGTCGGGGCGCTCCTGGAGGGTCGGAGCCTCGATGCGCATGACGTTGATGCGGTAGTAGAGGTCCTGGCGGAACTTGCCTTCGGCGACGAGCTTGCCGAGGTCGCGGTGGGTGGCGAAGATGAGGCGGGCGCGCAGCGGGATGACGCGGTTGCTGCCGAGGCGGCTGAATTCGCGCTGCTGGAGGACGCGGAGGAGCTTGACCTGGGTGAAGAGGCTGAGGTCGCCGATCTCGTCGAGGAAGAGGGTGCCGTCGCCGGCCTGCTCGAAGTAACCCTCGCGGGCGCCGACGGTGCCGGTGAAGGCGCCTTTTTCGTGGCCGAAGAGCTCGGCCTCGATGAGGGTCTCGGGGATGGCGCCGCAGGAGACAGCGACGAAGGGGCGATCGGAGCGGGAGCCGACGTTGTGAATGGCGCGGGCGATGAGCTCCTTGCCGGTGCCGCTCTCGCCGGTGACGAGGACGGTGGCGTTGACGCTGGTGACGTTGCGCACGAGCTGGTAGATGCGCTGCATGTGGGCGCTGGAGCCGATGAGCTGGTCGCAGCGTAGCGCTTCCTCGGCGTGCGGCTTGGCGCCGTGCAGCTGATGGCGCAGCGAGGAGGTCTCGTAGGCGCGGTTGAGCAGGGTCTTGAGGTCGCGGACGGAGGGCGGGCGGCGGCAGTAGCCGAAGGCGCCGGCGCGCACGAGCTCAAAGGCGGTGGAGCGCAGGCTGTCATCGGCGAGAACGACGGCCGGGATGCTGGAGTCGATCAACTGCTGCGAGAGCTCGAGCCGATCGCGCAGGGAATCGCGGGAGGCATTCAGGTCGATGATCATCACATCGCACTCGGCGTTGTCGACGAGGCGAAGGATGCCGCTGCGGGTGGTTTCGGGTGTGAGTTCAAACTCTTTACCGAGAGCCGAGGCAAGAAGCGGACAAAAGGAGCGATCTTCTGAAAAGAAACCGACTTTGATCATGGTGGCCGAACTTTCCTTTGCTGAAAGCCGATGCCGTTCCCGGGGGATGAGTGGCGGTGCATCCTCATCATCCTTAACAGGTTCCCGAAGTGCCAATGGCGGTTTCGTGCTAGGGTTGTACCTCGATGGTAACGCAGAGGTGACACTCCAGGCGTATGAAGGGCGCACGAGGGCCTATTTTGCCTGAAAATGTGACAGATTTGAGCTGGAGAGGAGCCGTGCGAGGCACGGCGGGGATTCTGGTCACGAATTGCATGTCACTTTTGTGCTAGCGGGGTGCACCACGAGTAACGGGCCACACGTTACCCCCGCGCACAGGCGGCCGGGGAAGCACGAAGCCGCGACGGGGAAGGCGGCGGATTCCGGGCCATTTAGAGGGCGCAAAGGCGGGTAAAACCTGCAGTTACCAGGAGTGCGTGAGGCGGACAGGCGATGCCGCCGGAGGCGCGACGGAGTGTAAACGACGCGATGCACGGCGGTGGGGAGAAGAGTAAACGGCTGTGTACACTTCCGGGCGGTTCGAGATCCAAGCGATTGAGTTCAAGGAAGTTAGCGAATTGTTTTCTTTGGCCGTGAAATTGCAGAGCCATTGGCATTCCCCGTGTGCCGAGGGAACTGGAGCATGAAGATGCATTCCATTGCCTGGTGGCCGACCGTTGCTGTGCTCGCCGTGGCTACATTCACGGACCTGCGCAGCCGGCGTATTCCGAACTGGCTCGTCTTTCCGTTTCTGGTAGCGGGGCTGACGGTGTCGGTGTGGATGCACGGGTGGCGCGGGCTGGGGATGAGCCTTGAAGGCATGGGGCTGGGTCTGCTGATCTTCGGAACGCTGTTTTTGATGGGCGGCATGGGAGCGGGCGATGTGAAGCTGTTCGCCGCGATCGGGGCGTGGATTGGCCCCGGCCAGCTGATGCTGGCACTGGTGGTGACGGGCCTGGCCGGCGGGGTGATGGCGCTGGGCTGGGCGGTGTGGGGTGGATTCGTCAAGGAATTGTTGAAAGACACCGGCGATCTGATGTTCGGACGCGCGGGACGCAGCGAGGGCGAGACAGAGAAGGAAGACAAGGCGCCCGTGAAGCGGCTGCGGAGGAAGATACCGTATGCACCGGCAATCGCGATAGGGACGTTGATTTCATTCTTTGCCCGCTGAGGCCGGAGAACAGATAATGGAAGGATTCCATCCGAGTTTCGGATCGTTGACGGAGCCAAACGGCCACGCGGCCGGCAATGGCCGGTCACGGCATACGGGCTCTGTCACTCCGATCCAAGGTTCGTATCCGGACGCGATCGGAGGAGAGGTGCTGTCCATTGCGCTGATCGGCCCTGACATGCAGCGGCGCGCGGCCGTGTACTCGTCCCTGTCGGTGAACCAGTCGAGCGGCATACGGGAGTTCACGTCGTATCCTCCCCGCCACGACGATATCGCGAAGATGCTGGAGCAGCACTACGACGCGGTGGTGGTGGACCTGGACAGCGATCCGGAGTACGCGCTGGAGCTGGTGGAGAACCTGTGCGGGCAAGGCGTGGCGACGGTGATGGTGTATTCGGCGCAGGCCAGCCCGGAGATGCTGGTGCGCTGCATGCGGGCGGGGGCGCGGGAGTTCCTGACCATGCCGCTGGAGCAGGGGGCGGTGGCCGAGGCGCTGGTGCGGGCGTCGGCGCGCCGGACCACGGTGCGGTCGAGCAAGAAGACCAGCGGCAAGCTGATGGTGTTCATGGGCGCCAAGGGCGGAGCGGGCGTGACCACGCTGGCGTGCAACTTTGCGGTATCGCTGGCGCAGACCACGGCCAGCGACGGCCAGAACACGCTGTTGATCGACCTCGATCTTCCGCTGGGGGACGCGGCGCTGAATCTGGGCATCGTGGCCGAGTATTCGACCGTGAATGCGCTGGAGGCTGTGGAACGGCTGGACGCGTCGTTTCTCTCGTCGCTGCTGGTGAAGCACAGCTCGGGCGTATCGGTGCTGGCGGCGCCGGGACGCTTCCCGCAGTTCCAGCCCAGCTACGAGTCGATCAACAAGCTGGTGACGGTGGCGCGGGAGAGCTTCGACAACATCGTGGTGGACGTGGGCTCGCGGCTGGACCTGACCGAGACGGCGCTGTACCGGGAGGCGTCGACGATCTACCTGGTGACGCAGGCGGGGATCCCGGAGCTGCGCAATTCGAACCGGCTGATCTCGCAGTTCTTCTCGGCGGGGGGTCCGAAGCTGGAGGTGGTGCTGAACCGGTACGACACGCGCATGATGGGGGTGACCGAGGAACACATCACCAAGGCGCTGACGCGGCCGGCGCAGTGGAGGATTCCGAACGACTACGCGTCGGTGCGGAAGATGCAGATCAACGCCACGCCGCTGGCGCTGTCGGACTCTCCGGTGGCGCGGCTGGTGCGGCAGATGGCGAGGGCGGCGGCGGGACAGGATGCCGAGCCGGAAAAGAAGAAGGGCTTCAGTCTGTTTGGCTGAGCAGCGATGGACTCCGATAGGCGAGGGATGTGAACTGTGGAAGTAATGAATCTGGATCAGTACAAAGCGGAGATACACCGGACGCTGCTCTCGAAGCTGGACCTGGAGAAGCTGTCGCGGGTGAACTCGGGGCAGGCGCGCCAGGCGGTATCGGGGATCGTGAAGGAGATACTGGCCGACCAGCGGGTGCCCCTGAACTTCGACGAGCAGGAGAAGATCCACGCCGATCTATTGGACGAGGTGTTTGGTCTGGGTCCGCTGGAGCCGCTGCTGCGCGATCCCAAGGTCTCCGACATCCTGGTGAACGACAAGGACCACGTGTTCGTGGAAAAGGGGGGGCTGCTGCAGCGGGTGAGCACGTCGTTCCGGGACGACCGGCACCTCTTGCAGATCATCGACCGGATCGTATCGCGGGTAGGGCGGCGGGTGGACGAGTCGTCGCCGATGGTGGACGCCCGGCTTCCGGACGGCTCGCGCGTGAACGCGATCATTCCGCCGCTGGCGCTGGACGGGCCGTCGCTGTCGATCCGGCGTTTTGGGACGGGCCCGCTGGCGGCGAGCGCGCTGGTGAAGCTGAACAGCATCTCGGCGGAGATGATGGAGCTGCTGGCGGCGGCGGTGAAGGCGCGCATCTGCGTGTTGATCTCGGGCGGCACGGGCGCCGGCAAGACGACGTTCCTGAACATCCTGTCGCAGTTCATTCCGAACAATGAGCGGGTGGTGACGATCGAGGACGCGGCGGAGCTGCGGCTGGCGCAGGAGAACATCGTGCGGCTGGAGACGCGGCCGCCGAACATCGAGGGGCAGGGGGCGATCCGGCAGCGGCAGCTGCTGATCAACAGCCTGCGCATGCGGCCGGACCGGATCATCATCGGCGAGGTGCGCGGCGAGGAAGCGTTCGACATGCTGCAGGCGATGAACACGGGCCACGAGGGGTCGATGGCGACGATTCACGCCAACACGCCGCGGGACGCGCTGTCGCGGCTGGAGTCGATGGTGGCGATGTGCAACATGAACCTGCCGGAGAAGTCGGTGCGGCAGCAGATCGCGTCGGCGGTGACGATCGTGGTGCAGGCGAGCCGGCAGAGCGACGGAACGCGCAAGGTGACGAGCATCGCGGAGATCACGGGGATGGAAGAGAACGTGATTTCGATGCAGGAGATCTTCACGTTCACGAAGAAGGGGATCGGACCGGACGGGAAGGTGATCGGGGTGTTCCAGCCGACGCGGATCCGGCCGCGGTTCCTGGAGCGGCTGCGGGTGGCGGGCATCGTCCTGCCGCCGAGCATGTTCGAGCGGGAAACGCAGGTGAATTGAGAGGAAAGGAGGGCCGAAGGGGATGATGCTGATTGTCGCACTTACATTCATTGGCGTGTTCGCGCTGGTGGCGCTGCCGCTGCTGAGCCGGGCGGCGGACACGTCGAAGCACGAGAAGCAGGTCAGGACCACGCTGGAGTCGGCCCTGTCGACGGAGAGCACGGAGGTGCGGGAGCAGATCATCAACCTGCGCAAGAGCGAGCTGCTGAGCAGCATTCCCTGGCTGAACCGCAGGCTGGTGAAGATGGAGGTGGGCCCCGCGGTGCAGAGGTTCATTGAGCAGGCGGGCCTGAAGTGGACGGCCGGGACGCTGCTGGCGGGGAGCTTCCTGCTGTTCACGGTCGCGACCTACGCGGTGTATATGCGCTTCAGAGCGATCCTGCCGGGACTGGGCGTGGGTCTGCTGCTGGGGCTGCTGCCGATCTTCTTTGTGTACCGCAAGCGGGCGCGACGGTTTGGAAAGTTCGAAGAGGGGCTGCCCGGGTCGCTGGACATGATGGTGTCGGCGCTGCGCGCGGGGCACAGCCTGGTGGCGGCGATGGGAGTGGTGGCGCGCGAGGCCGCGGACCCGATCGGGCCGGAGTTCCGGGTGTGCTTTGAGGAGCAGAACTTCGGCCTGGAGATGAAGGACGCCCTGGACAACCTGATCAAGCGGGTTCCGCTGCAGGACCTGCGCATCACGATCACGGCCATCATGATCCAGAAAGAGAGCGGAGGCAACCTGGCGGAGGTTCTGGACAAGACGGCGTACGCGATCCGGGAGCGGTTCCGGCTGCGCCGCGAGGTGAAGACGAAGACGGCGCAGGGACGGATGACGGGTTGGGTGTTGACGCTGCTGCCGATGGTGCTGGGAGTGGCGCTGTTCTTTATGGACCCGAAGATGATGAGCGTGCTGTGGACGAATCCATTCGGGGTCAAGATGCTGTGGGGCGCGGGGATCATGATGGTGATCGGCGCCCTGCTTATCAATCACATTGTGAACCTGGACGTATAAGGAGGCTGAGATGGAGACCGCGATTGTAACCTTTTTGTCCGTGTTCACGATGGTGCTGTGCGGGTCGCTCTTGGTGTTCCAGCGGGGGTCGATGGCGAAGCGGGTGCAGGAAGTCATCAATCCGCGGCCGGCGCAGCGGTCGTTGAAAGAGGCGATGGAGACCTCGGGATTCAGCGTGGGCGGGATGATGCAGCGGCTGGAGCACGTGGTGCCGCGGAGCAAACAGGAGAGCTCGGTCACGGTCAAGCGGCTGGTGCAGGCCGGCTATCGCGACGAATCGGCGGTGAAGGTATTTTACGGATCGAAGGCGGTGACGGCGCTGCTGCTGTGCGCGGTGGTGCTGCTGACGGGTCTGGGCAAGATCAATGCGTTTTTCTATCTGATGGCGCTGGGTATCGGCTACCTGGGGCCGGACTTCTGGGTGGGTCAGATGATCAAGCGGAGGCTGACGCGTCTGCGCAAGGGGCTTCCGGACGTACTGGACCTGATGATCATCTGCATCGAGGCAGGATTGAGCCTGGACCAGGCGACGGCGCGGACGGCCGCAGAGCTGCATATCGCGCTGCCCGACCTGTGCGATGAGCTGGGCGTGGTGGTGCTGGAACAGCGGGCGGGGCGGCCGCGCGCGGAAGCGTGGAAGAACCTGGCGGAACGGACGGGCGAGGAGACCATCGGAGCGATGGTGGCGATGCTGGTGCAGGCGGAACAGTTCGGAACCAGCATAGCGCGGTCGATGCGCGTGCACTCGGATACGCTGCGGACCAAGCGCATTCAGGAGATCGAGGAGAAGGCGGCGAAGCTTTCGATCAAGCTGCTGTTCCCTCTTGTGCTTTTCATATTCCCGGCCATGTTCGTGGTGGTGCTGGGACCGGCGATGATCACGATGAGCGAATCATTCAAGACGATGTTTAGCCATTGAGGAAAGGAGGATGCGACATGGATAGCACGATGATTGTTCAGATCGTCTCGGGCGTGTTGTTCGTGGCCGTGCTGGCGGTACTGATCCAGCGCCGCCGCAAGCATGCTCGCTAGTCAAGGGCACGTATAGATTCCGGCGGCGCTGCGGGCAAGGCAGCAGGCCGCCGGCGGGCTCCGACAGTGGAGCGCAGCATGAAGGTTGAACCGAAAGGAAGGAAACATGGGCAGCACAACGGTAATTCAGATTGTGGCGGGCGTGCTTTTTGTCATTGTTCTGGCAGTTCTGATCCAGCGGCGCCGCACGCGTGCGAAGTAAGTCTGCAGGACTGAGGGACGGGAAAGCTCACGAGCCCCGAGGGCCCACGCAAGCCTTCGGGGCTGGAGGATCTATGGAGTTGCGGAAACACTGTGCGTATAACCAGACTCGGGAGTGTTTTCTTGGCCTGGAAGTGGCGGCCGCCGATCTGCCATACGCCAACCTGAAAGGGTTGATGGCGACGCTGTCGCTGAAGTCGGGAGAAGGGCTGTGGATGTCACCATTCCGCGGCATCCCGACGACGGGACTTTGCGCGCCGATCGATCTGATCTACCTCGACGAGGACAATCGCGTGGTGGATACGGTGGAGTCGTTTCCCACCTTTCAGGCCAGTTCCGCAGCGCCGCGGGCGTCGAGTGTTCTAGCGCTCCCTTCGCATTCGATCTATTCGTCGCAGACGCAGCCCGGGGACCAGATGGTGCTGTGCATCGCCGAAGAGATGACGGTGCACCTGGAGCGGCTATCGAAGTTGAATAAGAAGGGCGGAGCGGAGGCGAGGACCACGGCGCGGGAGGCGCCGGTGCGGAGCGGGAAGCCGGCGGCGCCGCAAAACGGGAGCCGTTCGCAAGAGGGCAGCCGCGCGATGGAGCCGGTCCTGGTGCTGCCAGCGGGGCGCGGTTCGACGCCGGCCGAGCCGGGCGGGGAAGACAAGACGGAGACCAACGGGGACGGGCCCCGGAAAGAGGAAGGAAAGGCGGCGAAGCCGTGGCGGGGCAGGTGGTGGATGCCGGATCCGCGCCGGTCGCCGCGGTTCCCGGCTCCGGAGCTGTCGGCTTATTACTGGGACGGCGCGCGGCCGGAGCCGCGCGCGGTACGCGACATCAGCGCGAGCGGGATGTACCTGGTCACCGAGGAGCGCTGGTATCCGGGGACGATGGTGATGATCACGCTGAACCGGACCGATGTTGAGGAAGGCGCTCCGGACCGTTCGATCATGGTGCAGTCGCAGGCGGTGCGGTGGGACGACGACGGGGTGGGACTGCAGTTTGTCCTGATCGATCCCGCGGAGGCACGCAAACACGGCATACCGCACATGAAGGGGGCCGGTAAAGAGGATTTGGAACGATTCCTGGAGCGCTTGCGCAAGGCAGGAAAACAGGGGCGCTCCGGAGGAGGAGCGCCGAAGGAGAGCAGGCCATGAAGTTGCCGAGTGTATTTGGAGGGGGCCGGAGCAGGACCACCGGGGCGCGATGGCGGGCCCGGATCGGGGCCGACGAAGAGGGCCAGGCGCTGGCCGAGCTCGCCGCCGCGGTTGCGGTATTCATGCTTATTTTTACGGGCATCGTGACCTTCGCGATTGCCTACAGCAACAAGATCACGCTTACGCAGGCAGTGGGCGCCGGCGGGGAGTATCTGCAGGATCTGCGGACGAGCACCACCGATCCCTGCGCGGACACGCTGAGCGCGATCGAGCAGGCGGCGCCGACCCTCACCGGGTCGAAGATCAGCCTGACCCTGACAATGGATGGAGTAAGCGTATCGGGCTCTTCGTGTCCTGGGGACGAGTCGGACCTGGTGCAGGGCGAACCCATCACGGTAGAAGCGACGTATCCGTGCAATCTCATGATCGTCGATGCGTTTAAAGGATCCAGTTTCAGCTCCGCCTGCCAGTTGTCCGCACAGGTGACGGAGTACGAGTATTGAGTGCGGAATAGTGAGGAGAGAACATGAGAGAGGGACTCATCTCGATTATCAGAAATGCGTTGAAGGACAGCGGCGGCCAAGCCGCGGTCTGGTTGGTAGGCGCGGTCTTCGCGGCTGTTGGCCTTGGCGGTTTAACCACCGATCTGGGAAAAGCCTATGTAGTCCGCACGCAGCTTCAGAACAACGTGAACGCCGCTGCGCTGGCCGCAGCGGGAGAGGTATACAACTCGTCGAGCACGGATAACGCCTCAACCATCGCCAGCCAATACTCCGGCAATGCGAGCGGCGATCAAAACTACAACTCGTATGTCGGCAAGGTCACTACTACGGTGACGGCAGTATGTCTCAATATGTTGATGCCTTCGGGAAGCTCTTGCGGGGCCAGTTCGCCCGCAAACGCCGTGAAAGTGAAACAAACAGCGAGCGTGCCCACCATTTTCATGAAGTTGTTCGGGATCTCCGCGCTGCCGGTTGCGGCGCAGGCCACTGCTTCGATGCAGGGTATGGCGGAGCCCTGGAATGTCGTAGTCGTCGTGGACTCGACCGGATCGATGGCCACGACCGATTCCAACTGCGGGGGGAAGACCGAGTTCCAGTGCGCATTGAGCGGGGTGCAAAGCCTGCTTGAGGCAACGAATCCCTGCCCGGCCGGAGTATCGAGCTGCAGCGGCAGCAATGCGAGAATCAGGTTCAGCCTGTTCACTTTTCCCAACATACTCACAGCGGTGAACGGAGCGAATCCAACAGTAAGCGGAACGAGCTTCAATTCGCTGAGCAACGACATCGACTGCGGCGGAGTTCCGGGAACTTACAGCAACTACAAGCGGCAGCCGCTGGCGGCTCCCTACACGCTTCCCAAGCCCGGGGCGACATTGCCTGTGGATTCATCCGGGCGCACCTACATGACCTATACGCAAACGAGCACTGGGAGCACATGGACGGCGACTTACCAGATCACGCCGTTCCTGAGCGACTATTACAACTCCGCGAATTCAAGCGACGGCTATCTGAATCCCAACTCCGACCTGGTGAAAGCGGTGGGATACGGATCGACCAAGGGCTGCCTGACGTACACCTTCGGCATCGACGGCTCGAGCGGGCAAGGGAGCAACTTTGGCAACACCTACTTTGCGAGCGTGCTTTATGCGGCGCAATCGGCTCTGACCGCCGAGCAGCAGGCAAATCCAGGATCGCAGAACGCGATCATCTTCCTCAGCGACGGCCAGGCGAACAACAGCTACTACTCGGATAACAAAAGCGCCTATGGGACGGTCACTTCGTCGAACCAATACAACGAAGCGTACGAGTTTCCATCGGGTCCAAGTCCCAGCGAGGTGGGGCCGACCTCGACCTCTTACCCCGTGCCCGCCTATCTGACGCCCGCGACCACGAGTTCATCGGTTGGCTACTACCAGCTTGGCGCCAACGGCAAGGGGGTTTATCCGGACTGGTACGACCAGTGCCAGCAGGCGGTCGAAGCAGCGCGGTACGCGGTGAATCAAGGGACCCGCGTGTACGCGGTGGCCTACGGATCGGAGTCGTCGGGCTGCTCGGATGGATGGAACATAGGCGCTACGGACCAAACGATGGCGCCGAAGGACTCGTACAGCCAGGGCTTCAATCAGCCCTACTCGTCGGTCTCGCAGATTCTGCCTTGCACCACGATGGAGGACATTGCCTCGGAGTGGTCATATTTCTACTCTGACAACCAGCAGACCGGCAACGTAAACCTGGGCTGCACGGATGAAAACCACACAACTGTGTCGCTGCAGGATATATTCCAGGCAATCAGCGCAACCTTCACCACTCCGCGGCTGTTGCCCAACAACGCTACATAGGAAATAGATAGAACCTTATAGCTCCACCCGCATCCCGGCAGGATCCTCCCTCTTCAGCCTGCCGGGGTGAGGAATTTACTGAAAGTCTTCGGGAATGATCAGCAGGACCTCAACTCTGACGACCTGGCCATTCTCCGAGGCCGGCCTGAACTGCCACTGAGCGAGGGAGTTGAGGACGAACTGGGCCTGGGGGAAGTTGGGGGGGAACGCGACGCTGAGGGATTCGAAGCGGCCGGCGCGATTGACAAAGCCATGGATGAGCAGGGCGTCAGCATCGATGGAACCGGGCGCGAGATTGGGGCGCACGATGTTGTAGGGCCAGGGGGCCTGAAGGCGGTTGATTTCGCCGGCGGCCGCGGCGCTGGCATCGGGCGGAAGCGAGTATTGCAGGATCCAACTGCGGGCAAGGCCGACGTGGAGATAGACGGTATAGGCGACGCGACCACCCCAGGCATTGACGATCTCAGGGAACTCATCGACGAGGGAGTCGCCGATGATGACCGAGCCGAACTGGCCATCTCTTGGGAGCGTGATGTGGTCGACGGTGGGCAGTTCGCCTGTGCCGGCGCCGTTGGCCGAGCCCACCGCCATGCCGGACGAAGCACCGTTCGGCGTACCCGCGGCCCCGGAAGCGGACTGAACGCCGGACGGAGTTCCGGGCGCGAGGCCGGGGCCGACGCCGCCGGCGGTGCTGGAAGGATTGCCGCGTCCCGAGCGCGACAGATCCTGAGTTTGACCAGGCACCGCCGGCCCGGGGACAGCTTTGAGGTCCGTTTCATTCACGGGCGGCAGGGTGACGACTCCGTTGGGCATGGTGAGGTCGGAGAGCGAGATCACGGTGGCGGGCGAGGGTTTCGCGGCGTTCTGGACGGCGGTGGCTGGAGCCGTCTGCGCCTGCTTAGGGGCCTGGACAACCACCGGTGAGGTGGTGCTGGAAAAGACCTTGAGTTTCTGAGACGGGAGCTGGGAGGACGCCAGCTCGAGGTCGGCCTGGTTCACTTCTTCGTTCGGCGGCTGCAGGGAAGGCGTAACGGCAGCGGCAGTGGGCTGGACCGGCAGCGGAGCCACGATGGTCTTGACGGGAATCCTTGTGGGTGTCCAGATCACGACGGCGGGGACGGGGACCAGGTGTTTGAGGACGAGGTGGGAACGCAGATCCTCCTGGATCAGGGTCTGCGGACCGCGGGCCATTTTTACCGTATCGCGCAGGATGGGGGGATGAAGCGCGGGCCTGCCGCCAGGGGCGTGGCTGCGGGCGGCGGGCAGCGGGCCGGGATAGTAGACGCTGCTTCCGGCCGCCTGGCGGGCCTGATGGCTGGGCGACTGCAGATCGAGATGGCGGATGAGGTAGTGCCGGGCCGAGATCGGGGTAACGACGACGGGGGGATACATGAGTCCGAGCCAGATAAGGGCCGATGCTCCGGCGTGAAAGAAGAAAGAGACCAGGAAAGAGGACGCGCCGCGGCCGTTGTCGCTCTGGACAGAGAAGAGCGTGATCGTTCCGGGAGCCCTCATGTACCGGTATATTCCCTCTACTGTCGCGTTGCGCGTGGATAGCCAAGCAGAACCAGGAAAGCCCCGCCGGGCTACGAGTACAGGAGACCACGCTCTGCCCTGTTTCTTTTCATTCTAACTTTTTGAGATGGCATGGGGAGAGGCTGGACCTCATAGCAGTCTTGGTACATTCTAATGAATTCGCTGTTGTTCCTTCCATCAACATTGCAGACATCGGAATACACTGGTCCTACGTTTGAGCTGGGTTGATCCGTTCCGTCCGAATTCAGAAAACAGCGTGTGCGAGTGGGAATTACGGGGGCACGCGAACGGGCACTGTGGAGGAAGACGGGGTCAAGCCGGCCAGGCAAGGAGACCGTCCAGGCTAACGTATGAGTCGAAGGTTCCTAACGATCCTGCTGGTAGCATTCGTGATTGCGGGCGGGTGCGCCTACATGGTGTACCGGATAGTGGGCAACCGCCTGGGCTCGGCGAAGCCGGCGACGACGCGGATCGCGGCGGCGACGACGGACATCAAGCTGGGGCAGATCCTTACACCATCCGATGTGACCACAACCGAAATTGTGGGGCCGCTTCCGCAAGGGGCGATCCTGAACCCGAAGGATGCGATCGGACGCGGGGCGCTGTCGGAGATCTATCAGGGCGAGCCGATTCTGCAGAGCCGTCTGGCGGCGCCGGGATCGGGGGGAGGACTTGCGGCCACGATTCCGAAGGGAATGCGCGCCATCGCGGTGAGAGTGGACCAGGTGGTGGGCGTAGCGGGGTTCGTGACGCCGGGGATGCGGGTGGACGTGATCGCGTCGGGCACGCCGCCGGGCGTGAATGACACCAACGAAGGACTGGTCTCGCGCATCATCCTGCAGAACATCGAGGTGCTGTCGGCAGGAACGGATATTCAAAAAGACGCGAGCGGGAAGCCGCAGCAGGTGCAGGTGGTGAACCTGCTGGTGACTCCGGAAGAGGCGGAGACGTTGAGCCTGGCCAGTAACCAGCAGGTCCGCATTCAACTGGTGCTGCGCAATCCGCTGGACACAAAGGTCAACAAGGTTCCGGCCACGGCGATGAGCAATCTGTTTGGCGGGCCGGCGCCGGCGCCCGTGCACGCGGGGCGCCGTGAACGCAAAGCCGCGCCGCAGGCCTATTCGATCGAAGTGATCAACGGCTCCAAGGTGAGCCAGCAGCCGGTCGGCAACATCGGGGGCAAGCATTGAGGACCAAAAACATCGCTACTCGATATGGGATCGCGCCTGGCGCTCTGTGTTTGCTTCTTTGCGCCGGAGTTGTACAGCAGGCGCGCGCCGCAGAGCCGGGCGCACAACCCGGCACTCTGTTTCAGGACTCCACCAACGATCTCTATTTGACGGTGGGGAAGACCGTCCTGGTGGATTGCGCGCACCCGATTGCGCGCGTAGCCATGGGATTGGGCGACATTGCCGAAGCCACGGCGGTGAGTCCGACCGAGATCATGGTGGACGGCAAGACCCCCGGCGAGACCAGCCTGATCATCTGGGACACGCAGGGCGGGCGGCAGTTCTTTAACGTCACGGTGCGCCCATACTCGGCGATCACCTACGACAACCTGGAGGGCGTGCGGCGCGAACTGCACATGGAACTGCCGCAAGACGCGGTCCATGTGAGCATGGCGAATAATACGATCTTCCTGCGCGGGGCGGTGAAGGACCTTACGGATTCGGAACGGGCGGTGGAGATCGCCCGGACGGCGGGCAAGGTCGTCAACCTGCTGGATGTGGATGTGCCCAGTTCGAAGCCGCAGATCCTGCTCAAGGTGCGGTTTGACAGTGTCGACCGCACGCGCGCACGGCAGTTGGGCATCAATCTGTTCAATCTTGGGTTAGGCAACGCGGTTGGCGGCGTGAGCACGGGACAGTTCACCCCTCCGGTCATCTCGGGATGCACGGGCACGGGCGGCATCTGCAGCGGAGGGGCAGAGGCCACCTTCTCGAATGAGCTGAACTTCCTGGCTTTTTTCCCGGGGCTGGGCGCGGGCGCCGACATCCAGGCGCTGGAGACCAAGGGCGTGGTACAGACGCTCGCGGAGCCAAACCTGGTGACAGCCGACGGCCACCAGGCCAGCTTCCTGGCCGGGGGCGAGTTTCCCTACCCCGTGGTGCAGGGAACCTCCGGGGCCGAGAGCGTGACCATCCAATTTAAGGAATACGGAATCCGGTTGAACTTTATCCCGACGATCATGCCGGACGGTACCATCCGGCTGCAGGTAGCGCCGGAGGTGAGCGCGCTCGATTACACCAACGAGGTGCAGATCTCGGGCTTTACGGTGCCGGGCATCACCACCCGCAAGGTGAATACCGAAGTGAACCTGGCCAACGGCGAGAGCTTCATGATCGGCGGCCTTCTGGATAAGAGCATCACGCAGACCATCGACAAGATTCCGTTCCTGAGCAATATTCCGGTGCTGGGCAAGTTCTTCGAATCGATGTCGCGGACGAAGAACGACACGGAGCTGATTGTGGTGGTCACGCCGGAGATCGTGAAGCCGATCAAGGCGGGGGCGGCGCTGCCGGCGCTCAACGAGCCGGAGAAGTACATGCCGCCGAACTCGAACATCCCGATGCACACTCCGGACGCGAACTCTCAGGCCAATACGCCGGTAACGCCGGCCACGGTGCCCGTGGAGACGGTGATTCAGAGCATGAGACCGGAAAAGCCGCTCGAAATCGAAGGCGAGTCGGGGAACTTCGGAACGGGGTCGAGTACTACGGGGGCCAGCTCGGGCGGCGGGGGTGGCGGCACAGGCGCGAGCGCTGCTCCAGTGCCGCCGTCGCAATAGGGTCTTCGGCGGCCGCGGGCTGAGGAATTCAAGACAGCGCGGATGAGTGCGCAGGGCGAGCTCATGACGACCGGGAGAGGGCCTGATCCATTGGCGACGTCGCCGCCGAAATGGCTGGTGGCGACGAACCGCACGCGAGGCACCGTGCTTGCTACCCGCATGGAAGCGGCGAGGACAAGCAAGGAGCGGGGCAAAGGCCTGTTGGGCCGCGAAGGGTTGGGCGCAGGCGAGGGCTTGTGGATCGTTCCCTGCGAGTCCGTTCACACCTTCTTCATGCGGTTCGCCATCGACCTTGTCTATATCGACCGTAAAAACCGCGTCCGCAAGGTGAGGCACGCGGTAGGCCCCTGGCGGATGTCGGCTTGCCTGCTGGCGCATTCGGTGATCGAGCTGCCGGCGGGGACGGTTGCGGCGACAGGCACGGTGCGGGGCGACCTGCTGGAGTTCTCGCCGGCCAGTGAGAGCGATGCATTGTAGCCGGGATGAACGCCGCCAGGGCTGGTTCCGCGATCGGCGAATGGGCGGCGGAGTAGAGGCCAGTGCGGTCCGCCAGGATTCGGGAATCCTATTGGGCCAGTGGGCGGAGCGGAAGACGGCAGCGGCAAACGAGGCTGCGGAAAAACAGAAGATGCGAGGCGAACCGGGATCGGAGCATCCCGCAGGGGCGAAAGCCCGGCATTGATTTTGTTGCACTTGCGGCACGACTGAAGTCGTGCCCGGTTACAGAGCCATTGTGCGATACCTGCCAACAGCCGTAATAAACTTTGGTGTTATGTATACGCGCGCCTGTCCCGGCGCGAATCACTGTATACGGCGGTTTACACGCGGCGGGCGGAGCGGGGAGCGTGGTAGCCACAAGTTATTGATTTATAAGAGAGAATGATCTCTCGTGAGATTGGCACGCGTCTTGCTATATCCAGGGTGCCCCGCCCCAGGCCGGGTAAATCAACTCACGGAGAGAATCCAAATGAACAACCTGCTTCTGAACCTGTATGTGAAGATCCAGAACCTGATGAGCAGCGACGAAGGCCAGGATATGGTCGAGTACGCTCTTGTCCTTGCCCTGGTTGCCCTCGGCGCCACCGCTACGCTGAAGGCGCTGGCTACCGAGATCACGACCGTGTACACCACCATCACGACCGATCTGACCAACGCTGTCTAGGCTTGGGCTGGCGGAAGCTGAACGCCATTCCCTCCGTAGCTGTGCGGGAGAGATACACGGCGCCTGCGTTTGCGTGTACTCTCCCTTCCCATTCACCATTTGCCCCGGTTCGCCCTTTTCGGAGGGTGAGTTGTCCCAGGCCGGGTGGACCAATTCGCGGAGAGGACCCCAATGAACAACCTGTTGCTGAAGCTCTATGTAAAGATGCAGAACCTGATGAGCAGCGAAGAAGGCCAAGATATGGTCGAATACGCGCTCGTTCTTGCCCTGGTTGCTCTCGGCGCCACCGCCACCCTGAAGGCGCTGGCTACAGAGATCACGACTGTGTACACCACCATCACCACGGATCTGACCAACGCCGTCTAGGCTCGGCAGGCGGGATTGGAACGCCATCTCATCCGTAGTTGTGCGGGAGAGATACTCGCGGTTGTGAGTTGCGGGTACTCTCTCGTCCCCATTCACCGTTCACCCCGGTATCCCTATGCGGAAGACGCCGCAGCTCCTCCTCGCGTGCGAGATTCGGTTTCCGCCCGCGACGGACATTCCCCAACGGCACCCGGGCTTTCAGGCATGAGACATCGTTCAACCGACGGAGTGAACGGAGATGAACGAGTTGCTACGTACACTGCACTTGAAGCTGGGCCAGTTAGCCAGCAGCGACGAGGGCCAGGACCTTGTGGAGTACGGTCTTGTCCTCGCACTTGTGGCGCTTGGCTCAATCGCGGTTTTTCAGTCGTACGCCAACGGAATCGCCAACGCGTACGTTTACATTACCGCGCAGTTCACCGCAGCGGTCAGCTAGGGCAGAACCAGGCTTATTGAGTCCGATTCAGCAAAGGCCGAAGCCGCCCCTCTTTGGGGGCAGAGTCGGCCGGAATGTTCGTCTTCGGGATGCACTAACCCTGGTTTTGCCCTGGTTGCTTCCACCTGATCCAAGGAGCGGGCAACCGGCCTCGCACGCACCGCTTGGAGTGCTTGCCATTGACGGCCGGAGGACGATAAGGACCCGAGATCCGATGCTCCCGCGCCCGACGACCGAAGACAGATCACAGTTCCCACCGATCTGCGGACAAGCTTGCACAATTTGCGCGATGAGCATCTCCTGCTTCGGCTGCAGTCGCCGACGGCGATGCTGCCGGCGCTTCCTCAGTGCGGAGCTCCCAGGATGAACACCATGCGATTTCTGCGCGCCGGGCTGGTTCTGTTGTTTATCGGGCTGGCCGCCCTGTGGAGCACCGACATCCGCCGCAGTCCCCTGATGAAGACAGGAATGCTGGACTTTGGCGAGATCTACTATGGCGCGCGCTGTGCACTGCATCATGAGGACGCCTACGACCCCAGCACCGTCCTTCAAGAGTTCAAGGCCGCCGGGGGCCAATTCCCGGCGGATCCTGTCGAAGCGAAAAAGGAACCTGTGATCATCACGGTGGGCGTAAACCTGCCGACGGCATTGTTCCTGACCTCGCCGCTGGCGCGATTGCCGTGGCCCCTCGCGCAGACTGTCTGGATGGTATTGACTTCGCTGGCCCTGGCGCTGGGGGGGTTCCTGATGTGGGATCTGGGAGGGGAGTCATCGTCGACGGTGGCCGGCTGGCTGGCTTGCTTCATGCTGTTGAACTGCGCGTATATTTTCGATGTCGGAAATATAGCCGGATTGACGGCAGGACTGACTCTGATCGCGGCGTGGTGTTTCCTCCGGGACCGCTATGCGCTGTGCGGGGTGGTTTTGCTCGCGCTTGGTCTTGTCCTCAAACCGCATGACGCCGGCTTTGTATGGCTTTGCTTTCTGCTGGCGGGCGGCGCCATGCGCAAGCGGGCGCTTCAGGCGTGCGGCGCGGCCGGATTGCTGGCGCTGGCCTCTGTTCTCTGGATCTCGGTCTCTTCACCCCACTGGATGCAGGAGCTGCACAGGAACCTGGCCGAGGTTTCGGTTCGCGGAGGCACGTCGGACCCCAGCCTATCCGGAATCACAGGCAGGGGGATTGGGTCGATCATCGATCTACAGTCTGGATTCAGTCTTCTCTGGAACAACCCGCATTTCTATTTCCCGGCGGGCTACCTGCTTGGGGGCGGGGTGCTCCTGGTATGGGCCGTGGTTGTCTTGCGCGGACGGTCTTCCGAGCGCAAGGTCAAGCTCGCGCTTGCCGCGGTGTCGATCCTGCTGCTTTTGCCGATCTACCATCGTCCTTACGATGCGAAGCTGATCATGCTGGCGATTCCCGCGTGCGCGATGGTCTGGGCTGAAGGCGGCCGGCGGCGCTGGACGATGCTGGCGATGACGTGGGCGGCGGTGCTGGCGACCAGCGATATTCCGCGAGCGCTGATATTGATGTGGGCGCAGTCGCTGTACCCTTCATCCGGGGAGATGCCCAGTGTGCAGGCGGGGGCGATCATAACCGCCGTTGGTCCTGCGGTTCTTTTTTGTGCGGGCTGCTACTACCTCTGGTTGATGATCGGCGCGAACAGGGAGCCGGACAGCTTGCCGGGTCGCGAGACCGGCAGTTCGCAGCGTAAGACGGCGGCGCCTGCGATGGCGTAGCGGTCCCTCCCCGGGGTCGCCTCCGGGAGCAAGCGCGATGGCGATGCGGCCGCATCGATTCAGCTCGCACCGTCTTTCGTCATTGCGGCTAACGAGCGCCGCGGCCGATGCGTCCATCTGCCGGAGCACCGAGCGCAGTGGATTCCAGAAAGAGACCCAGCGGCGGGAATGGCGCTACACTTGCGCGGAGGCGGGACCTGGATGGAGACTGCTTCGATTCCCTTTCCGCGCGCTGACTGCGCCGCAGGCTATGCGGCACGGGGGATTCTCGGTTTTGGGATCGTGCTCCTGCTGGTGGGCGCGGCGTTTGCGGCCGGGCCGCCGGGAACCGCACACGCGCCGGTGATCATTACAGTGGTGGACGAGAACGGTGTGGCCGTGGCCGACGCACAGGTGACCATCACCGAACCGGGGAGCGCCGCGATCCATCTCTGGACCGACTACGCCGGCCACTGTCAATTCATTCCGCCGGGCGATGCGCCTTACGCAATCCAGGTACAGAAACCGGGGTTTTATCAGAGCGCCGAGCAGGATATCGAAGTGAGCCGGAGCCAGGTGAATCTTGCGCTCGCGCACGAGCAGATGGTGAAGGAACAGGTGAGCGTCACGGCATCGCTTCCGGGGATCGACACCGAACAGGTTGCGGACGCGAGCGTCATGAACACGCCGGAGATCGTCAATATCCCGTACCAGACCTCGCGCGACATTCGCTACCTGCTGCCGTTCAATCCGGGTATTGTGCAGGACGCTACCGAGCAGGTGCACGTGGCGGGATCGCAGACATGGCAGACGCTCGATCTGCTCGACGGGTTCGACATCCGCTCGCCGGCCGAGGGAACACTCGATCTGCGGGTGAGCGCGGATGCGGTCCGCTCGATCGACGCGGAGTCGACCCGCTACCCGGTTCAGTTTGGCGGCACCACCGGAGGGGTGATCGCCTTCTACACGGGGATGGGGGACAACAAGTTCCGCTTCAATGCGACGAACTTCATCCCGTCGTTTCGCGACCTGAACGGGATCCGGTTCGACAAGTTCGTGCCGCGATTCACCTTTTCCGGTCCGCTGGTGCGCAACCGCGCATGGTTCTACGACGGGCTGGAGACGGAGTACGACAATATTTATATCAGCGAACTGCCCGCCAACGCCGACACCGATCCACTGATCCGGGGCAGCAATCTGATCAAGGTGCAGGCGAACCTGACGCCGGCCAATATTCTCACGGCGGGGCTGCTCGTCAACGACTATCACTCGCCGTACGACGGCATCTCGTCGCTGGTTCCCCGCGCGAGCACGACCAACCGCGACATGCTTGCATGGCTTCCGTATCTGCGCGAGCAGCACAGCTTCAAGGATGGCGCGCTGCTCGATGCGGGCGTCGCGGACATGCGTTTTCGCGACGGCTACGAGCCGCACGGAGACACTCCCTACGAGATCACGCCGGAACTGTCGGAGGGAAGCTACTTCGAAGACAAGACGGGGCGCTCCCAACGCACGGAGGCAACGGCGACTCTCTATTTGCCGCCGCGCCACTGGGCGGGGACGCACGATTTGCGGGCCGGGATCGACCTCGACCATGTTGGCTACAACGAGAATGTGCTGCGCGCGCCGGTGAGCTATCTGCGCGAGGACGGCACACTGGCGCGCCAGAGCGTCTTTGCGCCGGCGCTTCCCTTCTCTCTGCACAACGCGGAGGCGGGAGGCTACGTTCAGGACCGGTGGCAGACGAAGGCGGGGTTGCTAGTGGAACCGGGGCTGCGCTTCGACTGGGATGAGATCGTGCGGCGTCCGGAGTTCTCTCCGCGCGTGGCCGCGGTTTATTCGCCGCCGGGCCATGAGGGATCGACCAAGCTTTCGGCCGGTGTGGGGCTCTACTACGACCACACGCAGCTCGAGTACCTGACGCGCGCATTGGCAGGCGTCCGCTACGACACGTACTACGAGGCCGATGGCGCGACTCCCGCCGGGCCCGCGCAGGAGACGGATTTCGTGGCCAACGACGCCACACTTCATGAACCGCGCGCGGTCAACTGGAGCCTGGCGGCGGAACAAAAGCTTCCGGGGGCGATCTACGCAGGCGTCAGCTTTATGCAAAAGCGGACCAGCGATCTGTTTAGCTACGTGAATGCGGGCCCTGCAACACTGGCAGGAACCTATGCGCTGACCAATGCGCGCGAGGATCATTACGACTCGATTGAGATCCAGGCACGGCGATTGTTTGCGAACGGATACACACTGTTTGGCGCGTATACGCATTCCTCGGCGCGGACCAATGCCGCGCTCGACTATCTGCCGACGCCGTCGCCGCTGGGTGCGCAGCAGAGCGGGCCCTTGGCGTGGGAGACGCCCAACCGGGTTCTGAGCTGGGGCTGGCTGCCGCTGCTGTTACCCAGGCTGCGCCGCCACTGGGACGTTGTTTATACCTTGGATTGGCACAACGGCTTTCCTTATACGCCGGTGGACGCGACCGACGATGTGGTGGGAGCGGCGGGCTCGCGGCGGTTCCCGAATTTTGTCGATTTCAGCCCGGGCCTTGAGTGGCGTTTTCACTTCCGCGGCCAGTACTGGGGCCTGCGCGGCGTGATGGAAAACGCCACGGACAGCAATAATCCCGCGGTGGTGAACAGCGACGTCGATTCGCCCGCGTTCGGAAGCTTCAGCGAGTTCCAGGGCCGCGCCTTTACCGCGCGGATTCGGTTGATTGGCGCGAAGTAGTGGCGGGGTTACTGCGGGACGGGTCTTGCGGTTTTCGCAGCGCGGCCTCGGCGCGGGCAAGGTCTTCCTCGGTATCGACGCCGATGGTGTCGGCAGGCGCCTCGGCGACGTAGAGGGCGATGCCGTTTTCGAGGAGGCGCAGTTGCTCGAGACGCTCGAGACGTTCGAGGGGCGAAGGTGGGAGTGCGGCGAATCTTTGCAGCGCGGCCTTGCGGTAGGCGTAGATGCCCAGATGCTTGCGGTAGCCGGTAAAGCCGGTCGCGTCGCGATCGCAGGGAATGGTGGCGCGGGAAAAATAGAGGGCCCGGCCGTCGAGCGCGGTGACAACTTTGACCGCATTCGGATTCTCGAACTCCTCGGGGGGGCAGGGGACGGCGAGCGTGGCGACTTCGACATCGGCCCGCGCGAAGAGCGCAAGGAGGGGGCGAAAGAAATCGGGAGTAAGGGTGGGCTCGTCGCCTTGAATGTTGACGTAGACATCCGCGTCGATGTGCCGCGCCGCTTCGCGCACGCGGTCCGAGCCGCTGGGACAATCGGGCGAGGTCATGACCACGGGAATGTTGCGCTCAGTGCATGACGCGGCGACTTCATCCGAGTCGGTGGCGACCACGACGGGGTCCATCAGGCCGCTGTGCGCGGCCGCCCGCCATACCCACTCGACCATGGGCCGGCCGGCGATGGGCCGCAGCACCTTGCGGCTGAGGCGCGTGGAGTTGAGCCGCGCGGGAATCACGCCGGCAATCCTGGAGGGGATCATTCTGTTGAGTGTACACGCCGGCGGCGATGTTCTCTCAGGCATCCCATGGACGGTCGACCGAGGCGCCAGAAGGGACGCGCCGCGCGGTTTGACCTGCGATTCGGCTGCCCGTATCATCAGATAGGTTGCGGCCGCAACCTTCTGCTCCGGCGGAGTAGCTCAGATGGTTAGAGCGTGGGATTCATAACCCCAAGGTCGGCAGTTCGATCCTGCCCTCCGCCACCAAATGCCTTTGGAGAGCTTGCCGACGGCGGGCACCTCGCTTTGGGGTGGGCTGATTACCGTTACTTGTCAATATGCCACGACGGGCTCGTTGCAGTGGGCGCGATCTCGACGGCGCGGGCGTAATGCGCTGCGGCTTGCTCGAAGTTGCCGGAGTTTTCCTCGATGTCGCCCAGCAATAGCTTAGCCGGGGCCGACTGCCCGGCGCCGGACATGTTCACAATGAGGGCGCGGGCCGCGGCTATCTTACCGGAGTCTTTCAGGGCCTGCGCCTGGTAAAGCACAAGGTCGGTGTCGTCCGGATCCAGCCGGGAGGCGATCGCGAATGCTTCCGCCGCGCGCTCGGGGTTGTGCGCCTCCATCCATAGCTGGCCCAGCGACTGCTGCGTGGCCGCGTTGTTGGGGTTGAGGCGCGCGGCGATCTGAAACTGGCTGAGCGCCTGCTGGTTGCGATGCGCAGCGGGCAGAATCTAAAGGCAGGGCGATCGCGGGAAGGCGGCCAGGCGTCACGGGAAGCCGAATGTAGCCGATTGCAATCGGCCAATGAGGCCTCGCTGAGTTCGCGCACCGGTGAAGGGAGCGAAGCGGGGGGGAATCTCTAATGGATGGCGCGGCGGAGGGACGGCCTGAAAGGCCACGCCGCAAAGTTTGCTTTTGCGTCTCCAATCGAGGGAGAAACGTCAAGAAACTGAGGGAGATCGATGGCCATCAGTGTCCGTGAGATTGCGAAGCTAGCCGGGGTGTCGAGCGCGACGGTTTCGCGGGTCATCAATGGCTCTTCCCTGGTGACCGAGGAGACGACCCTTCGCATTCAGAGGGTCATCCAGGACCTGAACTTCGTACCCAACCGGAGTGCAATCCATCTCAAGAACGGAAAGAGCCAGATCTATGGCATCGTCATCCCGGATCTCACGAATCCATTCTTCACCGAGACCGTGAAGATCTTCGAGGAGCTGCTGTTCGAGAACGAGATGGAACTGCTGGTGGCGAACACCGATTTCCACTCGACGCGCACGCAGCGCTCGGTGCACAGGATGCTGCTGCGGCGGGTGGACGGGGTGGCGATTCTCACCTCGGAGTTCGAAGCCGCACCGCTGGAGTCGCTGGTTCAGAACCGCATCCCCGTAGTGACCACCGACCACTATCGTACCGGGCCGGGAATCAGCGACATCGTGGTTGACTTCGCGGGCGGGATGGCGCAGCTTGTGGCTCACCTCAAGAGCCTTGGGCACCGCAAGCTGGGATTTGTCGGAGGCGCGGATGGTCCCATCACTTCGCGGGTGCGGCGGGAGTCATTTCTGCACGCGGTGGTCAAGCAGGGGCTGTCGTCGCGGGAGGGCTGGATGGTGCCGGGAGACTTCAAGATCGAGGGAGGGGCGGCGGCGACGGCCAGGATCCTCTCCCAGCCGGAGATCCCGACGGCGGTGATGACCGCCAACGACCTGACCGCCATTGGGGCCCTGCGGGCAGCCCACGAGAAGGGCCTGCGCGTTCCCGCCGATATCTCCATTGCCGGATTCGACGATATCGCCATGAGCGACATCGTGCATCCGCCCTTGACCACGCAGCGCATTTCGCGGCGGGAGTATGCGCGGCTGCTGTTCGAGGCTCTGCGCGCAGGGAACGAAGATATGGGTCGTCCGGGCCGGCAGATCGTACTGCCGACGCGGCTGGTGGTGCGTGAATCGACCGGCCCCGCACCCGCAGGGAGCAGGCCGCGGCAGTCTCGCGGGCGCAGACGGTAGCGGCGGACTGAGGTCAGCCCCTCGCGGGGGCATTCCCCGTTCGCGAACCCTCGCGGCACCGCGGTAAAGAATCGTCTGCGAATCAAATTGTGCGTGAACGGTTGAAAAAGCCGATGCAAACGGTTACATTGCCAGCGAGGAGAGCTCATGCGTCTGAAGACCGTCATACGCTCCACAGGGTTTCGAAACCTGTTGGTTCTGGTTGCAGTGGCACTGACCGCCGGGTTGCGGCTATGGGCTGCGGAAGCACCGCGGATCGTCGAAAAGGACGGCCGCTATGCGCTGCTGGTGGACGGAAAACCTTTTCTCATCCTCGGCGGCCAGATTCACAATTCCAGCGCCTGGCCCAGCGAGTTGCCCCAGGTGTGGGAGTCGATGGCCGCTCTTCATGCCAACACCATGGAAGCGCCGGTCTACTGGGAGCAACTCGAGCCCAAGGAGGGCCGGTTCGACTTCACCAACGTGGATGCTCTGGTGGACGGCGCGCGCGGGCACGACCTGCACCTGGTGCTGCTCTGGTTCGGGACCTGGAAGAACGGCAACATGCATTATGCGCCCACCTGGGTGAAGAGCGACACCACGCGGTTTCCGCGGATCATCCGCGCGGACGGGCAACCAATCGACGTGCTCTCGCCGCTTTCGAGCAACACGCTCGATGCGGATAAGACTGCGTTCACCGCGCTGATGGGCCACCTGAAGGAGATCGATGGCGAGCAGCACACGGTGCTGATGATCCAGGTCGAGAACGAATCCGGCAACATTGGCAGCGTGCGGGATTTTTCTGCCGAGGCGAACCGGATGATTGCCGGCCAGGTTCCCGCCGACCTGCTGGCCGCGGCCGGCAAGCAGCCGGGCACATGGGACCGGGTCTTCGGCAGCGAAGCCGATGAGATCTTCCAGGCCTACTACCAGGCCAAGTATATTAACGCGATCGCGGCGGCGGGCAAGCGCGAGTTCGACATACCCTACTACATCAACGTGTGGATCGATTACCCTGCGGCCGAGCTTCCGCAGCGGCAGATCGACCAGCCGGGCATCGCGTACCCCAGCGGCGGCGCGGTGCAGAAGCTGGTGGGCCTGTGGCGCAAGCTGGCGCCCTCGATCGACCTGATTGGCCCCGACATCTACACCGACAATTCTCCGTTCTACCGCGCGACGCTCGAGGCGTATCATCGGCCCGACAACCCGCTTTGGATTCCCGAGACGGGGCGCAGCGACTCATTTGCCAAGTTTCTCTTCTACGCGATCGGCGACGGGGCCATCGGCTTTTCGCCCTTTGGAGTGGACCGGACGGGATGGAACATCCTCGGCGACGAAGCGTGGACGGCACACGCGCGGAACTTCGCGCTGCTCGCGCCCATGGACCGAACGATCGCGCAGCTCGAGTTCGACGGCGGGGTCAAGACCGGAGTGGAAGAACCCGGCAAGGCGACCGAGGATCTCGATTTCGGCGAGTGGCAGGCGACTGTGGCTTACGGATTTCCGCAACCGGATGGAAGGCCCGCGCCAGGCACAAAGGACGCGCACGGGGTTGCCCTGGTCGCGCAGTTGGGACCCGACGAGTTTCTGCTGACGGGCGTGGACGCGAGCATCAACTTTCACCTGCCGGGCAAGCTGCCCTGGATACGCAGCCAGATTCTCACGGCAGAAGAGGGCATTTATGAAGACGGCGTCTGGAAGCCGCTTCGGCTGCTCAACGGCGACGAAACCGACCGCGGATTGTGTTTCTACAATAAGCCGACGGTGGTGCGGGTAACGATGCAGCGGTTCTGAAAGGAGCGTTCGCTACGGCCGCGATTCACGATGCGCTGCCCATCGAAGATATGAATCAAGGATATGAATCAAGCGCTGGTCAGGACCTTGACTCCATACGGGGGCAGATCGATGGTCCCGGAGACAGGCGCGCCGCCTGGAAACTCCCGAAAGTTGCCATTGAGGCGCGCGGTCTGCGTGTGCCCGGTGTGATTCAAGAGATAAGTCCAGGACTGCTGACCGGACTCCCGCGTGGTGCATTCGACGCCGGCGGGAAGGCCGTGCAGGGGCTGCAGGCCGGCGGCGCCGAGCAGGGTCAACAGGACTCGACCAAGATCCGCGGGTTCCAGATGACAGCCGACGTAGACGGCCTTTCCGCCTCCAAAGCTGTTCGAGGTGATGGCGGCTTTGCCGGCATATTGACCGTTCGTGTAGGTGGCAAGAGTCGAAGCCGAGGCCGGCGTGAGAATATCCGCCCAGACGCTGCACTGCGCGTCGGGACCGCTGAGAGCGCCGGAGAACTTCACGCCCCGGTCCTGTTCATAGATGGGCTCGTAGTCATCGAGCTCGCAGCCCATCACGTCGCGCAGCAGCCCGGGCAGCGGCGTGTTGACGATGCGGCTGTACTGGTCTTTGACGCCGAGTCGAAATCCCGCGATAAACGTCCCGCCCTGGTTGACGAAGGTTCGTATCCGTTCCGCCTGCCGGGGCTTGACGATGTACATGGCCGGAGCGCAGACGACCTTGTACGAGGTAAGATCCTGGTCCGCGTTCACGATGTCGACGCCGGCCTGGGATGCAGCGAGCGAACCATACCAGGGGAGGAGCTCGTTGAGATACTTGATGTCGGGCTGGCCCGCCTGAATGACAAAGGCCCAATCCGAATCCGAGTCGTAGCATAGAGCGATTTTTGCACGGTACGGGGCATTCAGCGCAGTCGAGCCGAGGGCCTTCAGCTCCTTCATGGTTGCACAGATCTCGTCGAAGCCGGGGCTATGAGAGCGGTCGTGGCGCAACATGCCGTGCCAGTACTCTTCGGCGCCGAAGGTGGTTGTGTCCCAGCGGAAGTAGTTGATGCCCATGGCGCCGTGGGCGATGGCCTGATAGGACCACAGCCGCAACTGGCCGGGCTCGGGCTGCGGGCAAAAGATCGGCTGGCCGGCCTTGCCGGTCTGCTCTTCCATGACCATGAAGGGCTTGCCGTCTTTGAAGCCGCGCATCAAATCGTGGCCGAAGGAGACGGTGGTGGTTACGGCATCGGACGCGGCGCCGGCACCGTTCTTATTTCTGTTCTGATGGATCGCGAAGAAGCCGGGATAGTTGTCATTGGCGGCGAAGTCGAGGTTGCGGTAGAGGTCGCGGAAGACGATGTTATCCGCCAGGCCGACGTTGTTGGTGGTCATAAACTGGCCGGGACACAGCTTTCTGAGGACCGCGAGCTGCAGTTCGAGGAACTCGACATTGGCGGCCGACTGATAGCGGTCATAGTCGAGCGCAAGCCCGGGGTTGGGGGGCGCGCCCGAGGGCAGGGGCACGGGAATCTGCGAGAAGTCAGTGTAGGTGTTGCTCCAGAAGACCGTGCCCCACTTCTCATTGAGGCTGGCCAGGGAACCATAGCGGTCGCGCAGCCACTGCTGAAAACCGGTGCGGCAAGACCGGCAGTAGCAGCGGGCCGAGCTGCCCAGAGTGAGTTCGTTGTCGATCTGCCATCCGATCACGCCGGGCGCACCGGCAGCGGCCTTGGCCATTCTGGTGGCGACGGCGACGGAGAGTTCGCGGTAGGCAGGGCTCGAAGGGCAGGTGAACCGGCGGGCGCCCGGGCTCAGCGTCATGCCGTGCTCGTCCACCATCAGGATCTCGGGGTATTTTGCCGATAGCCAGGGAGGCGGCGCGGCCGAAGGCGTTCCCAGGATGACGGCAATGCCATGATTGTGGAGAATGGCGAGGCTGCGCAGCAGCCAGTCGAACTCGTACTGGCCCTCGGCGGGCTCCATCAGCGCCCATGCAAATTCGGCCATGCGCACATTGGTAATCCCGGCGGCGGCCATCTGCACGGCATCCTGCTCCCAGAGCCTCTCGGGGGTCTGATCGGGGTAATAGTCGGTCCCGAAGAGCAAGGGCGGCCCAGAACCTTCCGATCCGGATGCGGCCACTGGAGCAGCCTGAGCGGAAGGCGTATTCGACTTGCCCCAGGCGACGGCCGAAGCGAGGGCCGCACTGGTCGACAGCATGAAATTCCGTCGGTTCATCCCACTTCTCCTTCGCGCGCGGGCCGGGGCTCAAGATGCCGGCCAGCCGATGCGCGATGCGGTTATTGCTTTTCTGTCAGGCTGCAGAATGGGCGCTGCCGCAGCAGCCCGCGCCGCCAGTTGACCGCACCATCCGCTATTTCGGGCGTTTTCTCTATCAAATAGATTAAAATCATATACTTAAGCTCTAAGCCGATGGCCAGAGAAAGGCCACAAGAGGTCAAACACTCTCCCCCTGGCCGTCCAGTGGTCAGTCCAAGGCCGGTGGCCAGCCATCTTCAGGCCCGCACAGCACCGCTGTCAAGGATCGTCCCTCGCGCCTTGAAAACAAAACGGTCTGCGTGTACACTCAGACCATATAGGACTAAATTAGTCCTATATGTTGAGACTGATCGCGAGAAAGACGGTCGCCCGGTGGTTTGAGATGCATCCAAAGTGCCGGGAGCAGGATTGGATTCCGAGGGGGGTTGGATGGGCAGCAGCGTTGACACAATTCGCGGCCTCGCGGAGCAGGATTACAAGTGGGGCTTTATCACAGAGATCGAAGAGGACCGCGTCCCCAAGGGGCTCAACGAAGAGACGATCCGGCTGATCTCGGCGCGCAAGGGCGAACCAGAGTTCATGCTCGAGTGGCGCCTGAAGGCCTACCGGTACTGGGTTTCGCTGGAGCGCGAGAAGGGCGAGCCCACGTGGGCCAACGTGACCTACGGCCCCATCGACTATCAGGACATCACTTATTACTCGGCGCCGAAGCAGATGCCGGTGATCGAGAGCCTGGACAAGCTTGACCCGGAGATTCTGCGCACCTACGAGAAGCTCGGCATTCCGCTTGACGAGCAGAAGCGGCTGGCGGGCGTGGCCGTGGACGCGGTGTTCGACAGCGTGTCGGTGGCGACTACCTTCAAGGCACGCCTGGGGGAGATGGGGGTGATCTTCTGCTCGTTCTCCGAGGCCGTGCAGAAGTACCCCGACCTGGTCCGCAAGTATCTCGGAACGGTGGTTCCGCAGACGGATAACTTCTTTGCGGCGCTGAATGCCGCGGTATTTACCGACGGCTCGTTCGTCTATGTCCCCAAGGGCGTCCGCTGTCCCATGGAGTTATCGACCTACTTCCGCATCAACGCCGCGGAGACGGGCCAGTTCGAACGCACGCTGATTGTCGCCGACGAAGGCGCTTATGTGAGTTATCTCGAGGGCTGCACCGCACCGATCCGCGACACCAACCAGTTACACGCCGCTGTGGTCGAGTTAGTGGCTCTCGACAACGCCGAGATCAAGTACTCCACCGTGCAGAACTGGTACCCCGGCGACAAGGAAGGCCGGGGCGGAATCTATAACTTCGTGACCAAGCGCGGCAAGTGCGCCGGAGTGAACTCCAAGATCTCGTGGACCCAGGTGGAAACCGGCTCAGCCATTACCTGGAAGTATCCGGGCTGCATCCTGCAGGGCGATAACTCTGTGGGCGAGTTTTACTCCGTTGCCTTGACGAATAACCGCCAGCAGGCCGACACCGGCACGAAGATGATCCATATTGGCAAGAACACCCGCAGCACCATCGTTTCGAAGGGCATCTCGGCCGGCTTTGGCCAGAACACCTATCGCGGCCTGGTAAAGGTGATGAAGGGCGCGACCGGGGCGCGCAACTACACCCAGTGCGACTCGCTGCTGATCGGCGACCGCTGCGGCGCGCACACCTTCCCGTACATCGACGTGCGTAACTCGACTACGCGCATGGAGCACGAGGCTTCCACCTCGCGTATCGGCGAAAATCAGCTTTTCTATCTGCGCCAGCGCGGACTTTCATCCGAAGACGCCGTCTCCATGATTGTCAACGGCTTCTGCAAGACGGTCTTCCGCGAGTTACCCATGGAGTTTGCTGTGGAAGCGCAGAAGTTACTGGGCATCAGCCTCGAAGGCAGCGTGGGCTAACTGGGGTGCAAGTGATTCGAAAGGGATGAAAGGAACAGCAATGAGTCTGCTTGAAATCAGGAATCTGCACGCCTCGGTCGACGGCCACGAGATCTTGAAGGGCCTGAGCCTTACGGTGAATCGCGGCGAAGTGCATTCCATCATGGGGCCGAACGGATCGGGAAAGAGCACCCTGTCGCAGGTGCTGGCGCGCAATGAGGCCTACGAAGTGACCGACGGCGAGGTCGTCTTCAACGGCAAGGACCTGCTGGCGATGAAGCCGGAGGAGGCCGCCTGCGAGGGCCTGTTCATGGCCTTTCAATATCCGGTCGAGATTCCCGGCATCGGCAACGCGTACTTTCTTCGCTCCGCCATCAATGCCCAGCACAAGCACCGCGGTGAGGAAGAGCTGGACGCGATGGATTTCCTGCCGCTGTTCCGCGAGCGGCTCAAGCTGCTCGATATGGACGAGGGGCTGATGAACCGCTCGCTCAACGAGGGCTTCTCGGGCGGCGAGAAGAAGCGCAACGAGATCCTGCAGATGGCCATGCTCGAGCCGAGGCTCGCCATTCTGGACGAGACCGACTCCGGCCTCGACATCGATGCCCTGAAAATTGTGGCCAAAGGCGTGAACTCTCTACGCGGCCCCGAGCGCTCGATGCTGGTGATCACCCACTACCAGCGGCTGCTCGACTACATCGTGCCCGACTTCGTGCACGTCCTGGTCGATGGACAGATCGCCCGCTCGGGCGGCCCGGAGCTGGCACACGAGCTTGAGGAAAAGGGCTACGGCTGGGCGGAAGAAGAAACGGTTGAGACCGCGTGAGGCACGGGACCATGGTGACGGCGGAGCGCTTGAAGAACTATCTGGATGCATACGGCGAACTGCTCGCCTTGCGCGCGGAGAGCGAGCCGCTCTGGCTGCGCCAGCTGCGCGCCGAGGCGTGGGCGCAGTTTCGCGCCACGGGCTTTCCCACCACGCGCGACGAGGACTGGCGATTTACCAGCCTGGCCGCCCTGGTGCGTACACCGTTCCGGCGGGCGCAGGCGGGCGATGCGCCGGTTTCTCCCGGCGGCGTGGATCAATTTCTGTTTGCCGGCGCGAGTTGCCGGCTTGTCTTCGTCAACGGGCGGTTTGCAGCGGAGCTATCGAGCACAGACAATCTCCCTGCCGGGCTTGAGGTGTGCAGCCTTGCCGAAGCCCACGGCCGCGGCGCCGAAGGCATCGAGCAGCACCTGGGCCGCTATGCGGACATTCGCCGCGATGTATTTCCTGCGCTCAACACGGCGCTCTGGGAAGATGGCGCCTATATTCGCGTCCGACGCGGCGCGGTCATTGAGCAGCCGGTGCATCTTTTGTACGTTTCGGCCGCGGGTGGCGAGGCGGCGATGACGACGCCGGTAATGACGAATCCGCGCACGCTGATCGTCGCCGAGCCCACGAGCGAGGCCGCGGTCGTCGAGGATTACGTTTCGATCGGGAGCGGAGCGGCGCTTTCGAACTCGGTTACAGAGCTGGTCGCCGGAGATGGCGCCAACATCTCGCACTACCTGCTCGAGCGCGAAAACCTCGAGGCGTTCAACATCTCCACGCTGCGCATCGAACAGAGCCGCGCGGCCAACGTCTCGTCGCACTCCATCCTGCTGGGCGGCGGCCTGGTGCGCAACAACGTGCATCCGGTGCTGGCGGGCGAAGGCGCCGACTGTCACATCAACGGCCTCTTCATCGGCGCCGGCCGGCAGCACATGGACAATTACATGCTGGTGGAGCACACCAGCCCCAACTGCGCCAGCCGCCAGTTTTACAACGGCATCCTCGACGATGAGGCGCACGGCGTCTTCCACGGCCGCATCTTTGTGCACAAGGATGCGCAGAAGACCGACGCCAAGCAGACCAACCGCAATTTGCTGCTCTCCGACTCGGCGCGCATCGACACCAAGCCGCAGCTCGAGATTCGCGCCGACGACGTGAAGTGTACACACGGCGCCACCATCGGGCAGATCGAAGAGACACAGCTCTTTTACCTTCGTTCGCGCGGCTTTTCCGAGGGCGAGGCGCGCAGCCTGCTGCTTTCCGCCTTCGCCGGCGAGTGCATCGAGCGGATGAAAGAAGAGCCGGTGCGCGCGTTCATCAAGGGACTGACGGATCGGCGGCTGCTCGAACTGGCGCAAAAGTCAGCACCGCCGCATCGCAAGAGCGCGGGCGATGGAAAGGAGCTGGAATAATGGCGCTGGTGAATCCATTGCCGGTTGAACCGCTGCCGGCCTACGCGATTGACGATGCGAGCGGCCTCGACCTTGCCGCCGTGCGCGCCGACTTTCCCATCCTTAGCCGCCGCGTGCATGGGCGCCGCCTGGTTTACCTCGATAACGGGGCCACCTCGCAAAAGCCCCGCGCCGTGATCGACACGCTGCTGCGCTACTACGAGGAGGGCAACGCCAACATCCATCGGGGCGTGCACTTTCTCTCGGTTGAAGCGACCGAGGCCCACGATCAGGCGCGCAATATCGTCCAGCGCTTCCTGAACGCGGCTTCGGCAAACGAGATCGTCTTCGTGCGCGGCGCTACGGAGGCCATCAACCTGGTGGCGCAGACCTGGGGCCGCGCCAACGTCAAGAGCGGCGACGAGATTCTCGTCACCGCCATGGAGCACCACTCCAACATTGTTCCGTGGCAGATGCTCTGCGAGGAGAAGGGTGCGCATCTCAAGGTTGCGCCCATCGACGACAGCGGGGAGCTGATTCTCGAAGAGTACAAAAAGCTGATCGGCCCGCGCACCCGCATCGTGGCCACGACACACGTCTCGAACGCGCTGGGGACCGTCGTCCCGCTCAAGCGCATGATCGAGATCGCGCACAGCCGCGGCGTTCCTGTGCTCGTCGATGGAGCGCAGTCGGCGCCGCACATGCGCATCGACGTGCAGGCTCTTGACTGCGACTTCTACGCTTTCTCCGGCCACAAGGTCTACGGGCCGACGGGCATCGGGGTGCTCTACGGCAAACACGCGCTGCTGGAAGCGATGCCTCCCTACCAGGGCGGCGGCGACATGATCGCCTCGGTCACCTTCGAGAAGACCACGTACAAGAAGCCGCCGCACAAGTTCGAAGCCGGCACGCCCGACATCGGCGGCGCCATCGCCCTGGGCGCGGCCCTCGAATATGTCAATCAGCTTGGCATGGACCGCATCGCCGCGCACGAGCACGACCTGCTCGCCTACGCCACGGAAGCTGTCGGCGCGATACCGGGCGTGCGGCTCATCGGCACGGCCCGCGAGCGTGCAGGCGTGCTCTCGTTCATCCTCGATGACGTGCATCCCCACGACCTGGGCACGATCCTCGATAACGATGGCATCGCCGTCCGCGCCGGCCATCACTGCGCGCAGCCGGTCATGCTCCGCTACGGCGTCCCCGCTACCACGCGGGCCTCGTTCGCCGTCTACAACACGCGCGAGGAGATCGATCTGCTGGTCCAGGGCATCCAAAAAGCACGCGAGGTGTTTGCCTGATGCCTGAAGTCAACGATCTTTACCAGGAGGTGATCCTGGAACACAGCAAAGCGCCGCGCAACTATCGGCAGCCGGCCACGACGAACCAAAGCGCCGAGGGCTACAACCCGCTGTGCGGCGACCACTTCACCGTGTATCTCGACGTCGAGGGCGACTCAATCCGCGACATCGGCTTTCAGGGCTCCGGCTGCGCCATCTCGCGCGCCTCCGCCTCGATGATGACGCAGCTGGTGAAAGGCAAATCGCGCGCAGAAGCCGCGAAGCTCTTCGAGCAGTTCCATGGTCTGGTGACAGGCGAGGCGAACGGCAACGGCTCCGATCTGGGCAAGCTGGCGGTGTTTTCGGGCGTCTGCAAGTTTCCGGCGCGCGTGAAGTGCGCGACGCTGGCCTGGCACACGCTGCAGTCGGCGCTCGCGGGAACGCAGGAAGTGGTCTCCACCGAGGACGACCAGTAAGCCGGCAGCGGAGCGGGTGAGCGCGCTATGCAATCCTCCGAACAAATCGCGACGAACACCGCCCGGCCGTCCGTCTTCCGCGAGGAGATGGTCTGGCGCGAGCTGCGCACGGTGCGCGACCCGGAGATTCCGGTCAATATCGTGGATCTCGGTCTCATCTACGCGGCCAAGGTCGCGCCGCTCGAATCGGGCAAGAAGCGCGTCGAGGTGCGCATGTCGCTGACCGCTCCGGGCTGCGCCATGAGCGACGTGATCAAGTCGGAAGTGGAGCACAAGCTGGCCGCGCTGCCTGAAGTCGCCGAGGTTCACGTCGAAGTCGTCTTCGATCCGCCGTGGAACCGGAGCATGATGTCGGAAGCCGCCAAGTTGCAGCTCGGATTCGACCTCGACTACGGCGCGCCGGCTGCCGCGCCGAACAAGCCCGGCTTCAAAATCCTCCGATAACTCGCCGCGGCGATCATCCGCATTGCCGCCCGGCGCGGGTCGTCCGGCAAATTCCGAATTGCGAGCAAGAATCGGATAGCGCCTGCGCCGTAGATGGGCGACGATAGTTTCCATGAACACGAGCACGCAATTCGCAATCAACAGCACGCCGGCCAGGATGCCGGTTGTGGCAACGACAGGGGTCGATCCCGAAGCAGCCTGGAGCCAGCTACTGGCGCGCGACGCGAGCGCCGATTTCGTCTACGCCGTCACCACCACCGGCGTCTTCTGCCGGCCCGGCTGCTCCAGCCGCCGCCCATTGCGGGATCATGTGCGCTTCTTTTCGAAGGCGGCCGACGCGGCCGCGGCGGGCTTTCGCCCCTGCCAGCGCTGCAGGCCTCTCACTGCGTGGGGCAACTCTTTGGAAAAGGTACGCCAGCATATTGAGACGCATCTCGACCGCCCGGTACGCCTGGCCGAACTGGCGCGCCTGGTCAGGCTCAGCCCTTTCACGGTGCAGCGGCTCTTCAAGCGCGCCATGGGCGTGAGCCCGCTCCAGTACCAGCGCGCCCTGCGGGCCAGCTCGCTGCGCGGCGCGCTCAAGGGAGGAGAGACGGTGACCAATGCGATCTACGACGCCGGCTTCAGCTCTTCGAGCCGCGCATATGAGGGCGCCCAGCTCGGCATGACCCCGGCGCGCTTTGCCAAAGGAGGACGCGGTGAGCGCAT
>Ga0335072_10001272_pt1 | contig 41510 bp, 37 predicted proteins | sample Lox_Sample_21_FD_206725 | JGI IMG/M metagenome (GOLD analysis project Ga0335072, IMG submission 206725) | Soil microbial communities from Loxahatchee National Wildlife Refuge, Florida, United States - Lox_Sample_2.1 | ecosystem: Environmental > Terrestrial > Soil > Wetlands | place: USA... | reverse complement strand
CTTTCTTCTTTTACGCAGTCCCTACACTTGGTAGAGAGCATCGAAGAGTTCAATCAGTACATCGGCAACCACCAGAGCAATGTTACTCCCGGCGGCGTATTCCTAGGATCCGATAGCTCCTCACCGACGTTCGCATACCAAGCCAATGGGCCCATGTATCACTCAATATTCGCCCAAAATGTATTGGATATTCTGACAACCAATGTGTCTACGACCGCCTTATTCTCAGAATTCAATTCAATCAATCAGGTGTGTCTTTCCGTACCGATCTATCAGCTACCTACTAATGTTTGGAATAGCCCGAAATTGACAAATCATTGCAGTTTTTGTTGTAAGTGCCTTCTGGTTGCTATGCCGGAGCGTAACTGACTTTGCAGGTATTTCGGTCTCGCGATGACAACCTACGCGGCGGTCTTTGCTCTTTATCCTACAACAGAGCGTCAACAGAACATTAGAGCCTTGCACTACTCGAACGGGCTTCGAGCTCTACCATTATGGATCGCTTACACAATGTTTGACTTTTGCTTCGTCCTGATCACAAGCGTCATCACCATCGTCATCTTGAGCGTGGTTTTCCACGCCTGGTTTGCATTGGGCTACCTGTTCGTCGTCCTCATGCTGTTCGGGCTTACATCTCTCTTAACCTCGTATGTGGTGTCCCTGTTCGCAAAGTCTCAGCTGGCTGCTTTCGCATTTTCCGCAGGTGGGCAAGCGATTATGTTCGCGATCTACATCGTCACATACCTCTCAATCCTTACGAATGCCTCCTCGACAAGGATCGATTCGAGCGTTAACCTGGCTCACTATCTGCTGGCGATTGTAATGCCTCCTGCCAGTCTTGGTCGAGCTCTGCTTGTCGCATTGAACACCTTCTCGATAAGCTGTGACGGATCTACTCTTGTCTCATACCCTGGAAACATTAACGCATATGGAGGTCCAATCTTATATCTCCTATGTCAATCCTTCATCCTCTTCAACTTTCTAGTTTGGTGGGACTCTGGTTCAAGACTCAAAGGAGTCCAAAAGCGAGCCCACTTGCAGCATCATGAGGAGGCAGAGCTGGCTGACACCGACATCGTGTCTGAAGTCCACCGAGTCACCAATTCCGAGGATACGCTACGAATCCTCCATGCTTCAAAAATGTTTGATCGAAGGCGTGTCGTTGACGACGTCACGTTCGGTGTAGCTCAAAACGAAGTATTTGCCTTGTTGGGTCCCAATGGAGCAGGCAAAACCACTCTGATGGGCTTGATTCGCGGGGAACTAAATCTCTCGGAGAGTCGGGGCGACGTTCTAGTGGGAGGGACTTCTCTGAGCAAGAACCTTGCCTCAATTAGATCTCGCTTGGGCTTCTGTCCGCAATTCGATGCTATCGATGGAATGACTGTCACGGAACATCTTCAGCTATATGCCAGGATCAAAGGAGTTCGCAATACTAGCGCCAACGTGCTACACATTCTCCAGCTGATGGGACTGGTCTCATTTGCCAATCGGCTGGGTGCGGAATTATCCAGTGGCTATAAGAGGAGGCTAAGTCTTGGTATTGCATTGATAGGTGAGAATAGCAAGACATATTTCGTACCACGCCAAGAGGGAAACTGACCCAGTAAAACAGGAAACCCGGAGGTGCTGCTATTGGACGAGCCATCACCAGGCCTTGATGCTGTGGCGAAGCGGGCCATTTGGCAGGCAATAAAAGCTGCAAGCCGCGGAAGGTCAATCGTCCTAACAGTGAGTGCAGCCTGTCAAAGAGCTCATATAACACGAATTAGCTAAAATTTCGCGCCCCTCCAGACCCATTCCATGGAAGAAGCCGAAGCCTTGGCCGACCGAGCGGGAATCATGGACCGGCGCATGCTCGCCGTCGGCACCATCGCCCACCTCCGCCAGCGCTACGGCGACTCGTACACCATCCACCTCGTCAGCCGCACCGCCCCTCACACCTCTGACGAGGAAATGGAACGCCTCCGTAGATGGGTGGTGGGCAATTTCGCCGACGCTATGCTGGAAGACAAGAGCCTACATGGGCAGTTGAAGTTCAGCGTTCCGGCAGGTAAGACCACGAACCGCCTGCCTGGCATCTTAGCACAGTTCAAGCAGCAGCTGGGGCCGTCAAGTCAGGAAATGGGCATCATTGGGCCAACTGGATCGGAAAGTATTGATGACGATGACGACAACGATGACGAGATCAGCCCCGTTGTGGTCTCGAACAGGGGAGGCAGACCGGGCAGCCGCAGCCGCGGGGGAGCCGTCAGGACGATCTTCGCCGCGCTCGAGGCTAATCGCGACTTCCTGGATCTGGAATCCTACTCCGTGGCACCGAGTGCGCTCGAAGAGGTCTTCTTCAATGTGGTGGGGAGTCATAGCTCCACGGAGGAGCAGCCCCGTGGAAGGAGGCGGTGGTGGTGGCGGTGGAGGACGTAAAGCATTATCTCCCATTTCCCAGGGGCTAAAGTTTTGGCATGATGATCCATGATGTTGTTGCTAATGATCAGTACTAATGATATTTGACTTCTAATGTGGAATTTGGGGTTGGAAGATGGGTTAGGCCACACATATGGAGCCCTGACGGTTTGCATTCCAAGATGCTTCAACATGGATTGACTGCTATGTTGAATGAACAGATAATTCACGAGTCACGAAATTGCCGGCACCATATTTCCAAAGCACGACACTCCTCCGTTGGTAAAGGGTGTGATCAAAAGTCTCTGGAGACTACTAATTACTAGTTCGCGTGTCAAACAGATCCTCCACATGACAGCCATCCTACCCGTTTACCACCCAGACCCCCTTCCTTCACACCTCCCGCCCCTCCGCAAACCACCTCCCAAACCATCTCACCGCCTGATCCTGCGCCTGCCCCTCTTGCTCCGCCCCCTTCTCACTCCCCGGATCCCCTCTAACCGCGAACCCGTGCTTCGCTCCGGCATAAACCACCACCTCGCTGTGCACACGCCCCTTCTTCTTCTCCAGGATTTGTCGACTTTCCTCAACCATCTTCGGCCCCATCACGATATCCTTATCCCCGATTGCAAGACTGAACGGCAGACTGATCTTCTTAATGTCGCTAGGGAAGTCTAGCCCACTTGGATGCGCCGTAAAGACGGAGTTGACGAGTGTGCGGGTGCTATCTGGTGAGGTGGTAGTGCCGTGGGCGAGGGCGATGGCGTGTTTTCCGCCCCAACAGTAGCCGGCTACGCCGATGGGGATGGAGTTGTCGGTGTTGGCACGCAACTCGGTTAGGAAGGAGGTCATTTTGGGCCAGACGACGGAGAATCGATTGGCGTAGAGGAAGGGGATGAATGCGGAGGCGGCGCGGAGACCGTAGTAGCTGTTTTGGAATTAGCATGTATGATGAGAGGAGATGAGGAGGAGATGAAGAGGAGGGCGAGGTTGTCGTAGACGTACGGCTTCTGGAGATTAGCGAGTAGACCTGTGTTGGATAGTTTTGGAAAGACGTCCAGGAGCCATAAGGGTGCTTCTCGCCCTGTGTTTCTACTTTCAGTGACATTCCGGGGCTATCCAAGGAATTGAGTGGTTGTTTCAGATGCATACCATCCATGAAGTCGGGCACAAGGACTTGGAAGCCGCCTTTCCTAGCAATGTCGTCGGCCATGACTCTGTTGTTGACAAATGTCCATCCGAAGGCATCAGTTATTATGACGATGATGGATTTGGGTTCTGACGGATTGGATTGGTGGGCAACGTAGGTGTTCCGGCCATAGAGCACGGTTGTACTGCCTTTAGGGGTGCGTTCGTGGACCGTGCCAGTGAAGCAGTCAGGACAAGACATTGTTGGCCGAGTATTTCGACAAAGTGTATGAGGCAAGGAACAGGAACATATGCGAATGCCTTTTCAGAGATGTCGAGTATGGCTCCAGAAAATCACAAGTCATATACCCTCATCGGTCTGCGGAGATCTTCTAATCGCCGTGTGCTCGGCCTTGAAGGTGATACCACAGCGCTGCCGAATCTCCGACAAGGCACAGTTTGGTCATTGAGGACTTTTTTGGCACTTCACGTAACCTCAGCCAGAAAGATCTACACACACGCGTTGTGCAGCAATCAGGTCAGCCAACTGCCAGAGGATCTGTCTTGGCATCGCGGCGAGCAACCAATAGTGACGCTGGTGTTCGGCGCTACCTAAACCTTCTCGCAGCTGCTTGCCCAAAGCGGTAATCCACCGTCCGGTTGTCCTGAGGCCCTTCGGCAGTGTAGCAGCAGTGACCGCAAATTCTTCATGCTAGGTTGGCCAAATATTGCTCTTTACATGAGACGTTACCGGAAATAACTCATGCAGGCCCCTTTCTCGGCGTTGGCGAGCATGCCTAACGTGTGCCGCCGTAAGTTTCGGTCCTAGGAACTTTCCGCATGCCGCGTACCTTGCAGCAAGTCCTTAGATGTCTCGTTCTCGGTCTTGTCTATGCGCCATAGCAAGCGCTACGCTATTTTTATCTTGTGCCTAGACTTGTTTCTGTTACGCGCAGCAAACAGGTAATAGAATTGGTTGTGGAGGCCCTGCTTGCTATCTATTCTACCTGGGGTGGCGAGGTGACACTTACAGATATAAGGAAACCCTATCGGGCGAGTACCTGTCTCGTACGATATAGCTGGTCTGTACCAGCTGAGGTGTACGGGCCTGCGAATGGCAACCGGAACGCGGCCTATTCGCAACAGTTTCGAGAATAGAATGAGCTTTGTGGTGTTTCTCTCTCTGACCATTGCCGGGCTGGCCCAGATATTGCAAATCAAGCACTGTACATCGCCAACTGTTAGTCCCAGGGTCCGTGCCCACTGAGATTTCTCAGGTGTCTCCAGCGAATACGACACTCGTCCCAAGGCTGGAAGCCAACTGACTCGAGATATTGGCAAGTATCTCGGACGCATTGCGAAGCTTCCCATTCTGCTATTCGGGTATAGTCAACCGAATTTGGATCTGGCAACGCCAACAAGGACACTTGAAATGAGTTGAAGAATAGCACACGGCCGGTCAACTTCTTGTCATCTTCGAGAAAGTATCGGCAGTAGCGACAGATCCGGTGAAAGTTTTGATAGAGTCGTTGGAAGTGCTCCGTATCGGTGCTGGTAGATAATGCTGACATCCCAGGGTAGATGCGTAAAGATCGAAGGAGGTTGATGATTTGCAGCTCTAGCACATCATGATAAAGCGCGGCGACTGTGGTGGAGAAGTCCAAGAAAGTGATTGACTCCGCAAGCAAGCTTTCATTGCGACGGCTTCCCAAAAGGCTGGATGGGATGGCCAACGTTACCGTTTTCCACTGCTCGATGGTTGTCCAGATGGCCAGTAACCTCTTGTGGATCTGGGAGGTTTCCTGGTCGTCAGCTTTAGTTCGGTCTAGTTCTTCGAAGATTGGTGGAATCATGTACGCGTGATTGAGGAAAGAGCGCAGTGGATCGTTGTGAAGTTCATCGGCATTGCGACTCTGAATCCAAGAGGACGAGCTGAGAAAGTTTGCGCGTCGTTCAGCCAACCGAAAAGGGAACTATATTGGTCAGACAGGTTTTGCTATGGCAATGGATACCTTACATCAAAAACTTGATAGTCATAGAATAGGTTGCGGTAGAGTTTCCAACTTGAGCGTCCCATACTACCACACTCGACGAGCGCAGTCATGCCTCGCAGATGTTGAAAGGCGGATGCAAAGGATGAAGCGATTGATACCTACTGCCAGTCAGTAACAGATTAGCTCCAGCGGCGATGAGCTGACCTCGAAAAGGAGGGAAGTAAAAGATGCGAGGAGGAAGGAGCCTAGGTTGCAATCATCTGGGTGACATCTAAGCATTTCCCGCAGCCCATTTAGAGCCTCCTGATAGACCGCCAAAGACCGAACAGCCCAGCTCCAGTCACCGGTCAAGTACCCAGCTTTGCGCATTGAAAGAGCAAGCAAAGCGTGGCAGAGGGGGCCGTTGGGTTCAGCACACGCTTGCGCGCAGCCATCATTGATCCAGCTAGCGCAGACAGGCGGACCAGCCACGTTGGGTAAGAACATCTGACGTAGCATATCCAACATGCGCACTTTGTGCTGCGCAGATAGGAGGCCTGGAGATGAACTGAAAGGTAATTCAGCCTGGGGGGTAATGTAAAGTCCGTTGTCAAATGCGATGCCTCTGTGTCTCCGGTCCCATCTTAAGATCGTCCTGATATTGCATTCCTCCGACGGTAGAAGTCCTCGGGCAGAAGTTTCCGGCAGAGAGACCAAGCCTCCAGACGGTTGGAATGTCGAATGTTTGAACTTAATGGCCTTGGCGTATCCACCACAGATGAAGCCCGCTTTGAGACATCGTTGACAGTTTGGGAGCTCTCTACCACACTATGAATAGTCAGTGCTCAGAAGCAAGCTCTGTGTCTCAGAATATATCTTCTGGCCTACCTTGACTTTCCGCCTCCTGCATGTGTGACACTTTGTGGCCCACGGCCGACCTCCGGCCATGGTTGATACCGTTACAGAGCTATTTTTCATCGACGTTGCTTAAGTGTCGCTCTAAATTTGTAATTGTGATCACGAACATGCCGAAGATCCGCGTAGGAAGCTGACGTTGAGCGTACTTGGCATTCGAATTGCGTGGCTTCGTCAAAATTATGCGTTCCCTTTTTACGTCTTGCGCGAGTATTTCTTACATATCTTCATCTTATTTTGCTTTTGGAAGAAATTGGATATGCGTAGATAATGTATTAGACTACAACCCACTTACATCCAGAAAGTGCTCGACTCCGCCAAGCTAGGACCGGCAGTGGCAGACATGGACGAAACCATGCTACTCCCAGTCGTGCCAGCACCAACCGCTGCTGCCGACGGCATGATCGGTCTAGTGAGTCTTGGTGGGAATCTATCTGCTGAACAGCGTCGTGTCAATTGAAGCGAGACAAGCGTCCATTTGGATCAAGTCTTGCGCTAGAAGTTTGCCATTTGAGGCGGCGAGCGCCCCGTGGACAAAGGGAGGTTGCAAAAGGGGGCGTTGGGTATGGTGACATTCTCGCATATGAGGCCTGCGCCGGATGGATAACATGACTGGCCACGTAGACAGTACGTGCAATGGAGTCAAGTGGACATGCCAGCTTCCTTGGGCTGTCAATCAGGCAGTTGGGATTTCTTGTGAGTCTTAAACCTTTCATCTACCTGCTAAAATGTTGCTGAAGCCACCTCAAATTCCGTGGACAAAAGCGCCAACGGCGACTATCTTGTCTCTGCTCGCCAGACAGATTGCATCTACAAGATCTGAGACCAATGGCTCAATCTTACGCGACTCGGTGGAAAGAGATCTGACTTCGTAATAGCTGGGTTTAGCTTCTCGGCACAGCACGATGCTAGATTCTGCGGCGAGAAGGATTCTATCATCATCTTCTTCAACAACACTGCGGGTACGACTCAAAGGCTCACCCGTATGCGCTAATCGTCGCGCCTGATACCTCTGCCTCACCAGTGGCTGCCACTCTAGTCAAACAATATCCCAGGCCAGACGTTAGGCGGTCATATAGGTATGGCAATACCCAGATCTTGCCCAATACGAACGTCTTTACTGGCTGGACCTCCAATGGCTGCCCGAGTGAATTTACTGCCAATGGCCGTCTCATCCTGGAAGCGTGGCCAACACTCGTTGCGCAATAATGCCCCTGAAGCGACGACGCCAGGACTTCTCGCCATCGAGAACACAATGCTGGCTATTCGAAAAGTTGCTTCTTGAACCGACGCCATCTTCTATCCCACTCTGTATACTTCGGACGCCATTACATTCCCCGTCTTTCAGTATACCCGTCTTCACACCCGCACTTTTCATAAGCAGTCTAGATGGACGAATCAAGGATATTTTCAAGATTTGCGGCAGATATGGGCTCGAATCCGTGCAGTATGGGCTTTCAGGATCAACATGACTGGTGAACGAGGTGATTGTAAAGAGATGGCATGGAGGTTATGTAAATTTAGGCAACGAAGGGGGAAACGAGAAACAGGGGAAATCCTTGTTATAGAGGTAGAATTTCAATATGGAAACTGAAGCTCTATTCCATGTGATTCTATCAGCAGTCCTAACTCGTTCAGAATCTCCATCTGCCATCGATCCATTTACCGGATGCATTTGAGCCAACTAGCGCTGAAGCCATGACTCATATTCCGCTCGCCACTTCGAGCATGGTTGACATGTTGACGGGGGAGAATCTCCCCATTTGCTGACAGGTTGCCCCCCACGCAGAAACTGGGGTGCCTATGTTGCTGTTCAGTTTTCAAGATTCAGTCTCGTCAATTGTTGGCCGCAGGAAGTGACGTCCCTCTAGTAGGTACATTCCAAGCACGAACGGGGCGCAAAAAGGATCGATCATTACTTCCGTTTTGCTCTGGCCTCTCTTCGGCACTGGTCGCAGAATGTGACTCCACATTTCTTACACACCCAGGCAAGTCTCTTTGCCACGTTTGTATTGCTCTGTTGGTCTGCGTGATCATGCAAATGCACCCGCTCGAAGCAGTTCTGACAATCCAAGTGCTCAATATTTAGCCACTTCTCGTGAATGTCATCCTGCTTGAAACGGCGGCATTTGTGAGCACAACCCCAGACATCCCATCTCTCGTCCGTCGGTTCGCCTCCAAAATCCAAGTTTTGATATTCCCAGTCGTGGTCATCTGGATCATCTAGGTTCTCCTCGACTAGAGTAGCTGGCTCGACGGAGACGTTGGCACTTGAAGTTGGGTTGGTGTCAGGCGCGGGAGAAGCCACCAGGTTGACCGAGTCAAGCTCGGCAAGTCTCTCGGGCGCAGGGGTTCCCGGGCGTACGGGAGACGGGATTACCACCACTTCTTCCGGTACGTCGACGGACGCCAGAGCCAGCTCTGATGGTGTTGGGTACTCGTAAGGAATGCCATCAATTGGCCCGACCGTAGTGGCTCTGTTTTCTGCTTCAAGCAAGTCCTCTTCATCCTCAGTGTCAGGTTCTGGGTCTATGCCATCGTCTAGTTGTGCTTGACAAGGATCGCTGAAACAAATGTCGATGGAGCGCTCGCAAGACCAGCACCAATGAGCTCCACAATGGCAGCGTATATGATCACACCCATACATTTTCAGAACTGGTTCGATATTAGTATCAACTCGGACTGTGGAAAGAGAGTGGCTGCTTACCTCCTGTTCCACACTTGGGGCACAATTTGTACTTCAGAGCCCGGACCTTCATAAGTACAGCGTCTTGCGCAGTAGAGCATTGATGACCTGACTGAGCGGTCTGTCGACATTTTGTACACAATCGAGTATCACAACCCGGGCACGCCAGTCTCTTATGATAGTCGGCGGACTTGAGCTTGCGCGGTGGGATGAATGTAGAGCAAGTTGGAATTGGACAGTAGAATGGTTTCGGTGTGCAGAACTCTTCATATCTGAGCTTGTATGTAGCGAAAGTTTTCTCATCGAGTATGCCCTTGGCAACTCCATGATGAATGACGTTCTGACAACATCGAGCTGGCATTCTTTCGCAGTCTTTGATGGCACTGGTGAAAAGGTTCCGAATACACTCATGGCACCAAGGCTCTTTGCACTTGCGGCAAGGTCGACAGAAGCGGTCTTTGCGTATAGTGTTGTTGCAAACCAAACATACGATCTTTTCTCTTTTGGCCGGCGGCGAGGCTGAAGGGCTGAGGCGGCGGTGGTCACTTTCATCTTGTCGAGAAGCTGAGGGGATAGGCTGAATGGTGGACATTACATCATCTGAGTGTAAATCAATCGTAGAAGATGTTCTATGACGGAAGCAACTTGTGAAGACATTCAGAAGGCTGGTGGCACTATTGGGCGCCATTGTTGAAGCCGACAGGTGCCTGTTGCACCGAGCCAGACGTGAGGCCCCTGATCACCTTGGCTTTCAGATCTCTACAGGTCAAGTTTGCAGAGGAGGATAAATTGGTAGCATTGAATCAGAACAAATGTATTGGAATTATTCCACATTATATGATGTCTCTTCTGACCCTTGTCACTCATAAGGCGGGCTTGTCCAACGAGTCACACCCAATCAGGCAGCCATTTATATTGGGTCTAATGCAAATACCCAGATCCTCTACGTTGGCAAACAGAGTCATACTTACACCTAGTCACGGCTGGAGCCAACGCCATGTGATCGCGACGTGGCACATGTGTTACAGGCTCCTCATCCCCATCATGCCAACAGAATTACGGGGCTGCTGGCCTCCCCGAGATGCCGAGATTCCAGGCAAGTAAGCCGAGCGGAACGCGTTGACGCGACTGAGAGCTGGTGGGTGAGCAGGCAGCACAGTTTTGACAGGCGCTCTAATAATTTTGACTGATCTGGTAACGGACTTGGGCTCCAGCACTGGATCAGCGTCTATTCGTGGTTCCTGATACAGTCCGGCCTTCTTCACCAAGGAGCCTTCTACCCAGCCCGGACACCATGGCACCAAGCCGCAAGCGAGGGTCCGGCGTAAGCAACTCTTTTCCAGACCTAGGAGAATCCACTCTACGATATACTAAAGCCTCCTCTAGCAACGTGATCCCTCGCCAGAAGACACAAACGAATCCCCACCCCGACGGCGCCGCCGCTCTTCCTCATCATCCTCCGCATCCAATACAGACTCAGAGACAAACCCCAATACAACCAATACAACTTCCACCCTCGCCAAAAAGCTCATCCGCCTCGCCCTCTCCGCCGAATATTCCCGCACGCCCCTCCGCCGCACTGATATTTCGACCAAGATCTTTGCCTCGCAGCCCAACGCCCGTAACTTCAAAACCATCTTCGCCCTCGCGCAGTCCGAATTACAGTCCAAGTTTGGCATGCAACTCGTCGAACTTCCATCACGGGACAAATCTGACCTAAAATCCCGCCGCCAGCTTGCAAGCCAAGGCGTGAAATCCGCGAGTGCGAGTAGCACCAACAAAAGCTGGATTCTGGTCTCAACGCTGCCGGAGAGGTACAAAACGGATCCGGGAATTGTGACCCCTACAAATGCGGGTGGGAGCAAGGAGGCTGAAGCAAGTTATACCGCGTTATACACTTTCGTCATAAGCGTCATCTACCTCAACAACGGCATCTTACCGGAAGCCAAGCTAGAAAGGTATTTGAAGCGAGTGAATGCAGAGACCTACACAAGCCTCGGGGCGACAGAGAAATTGCTAGCCCGCATGGCGAAGGAGGGTTATGTGGAAAAGCGGCGGGACACGAGTACCGGGGAAGAGAATATAGAGTGGGTCGTGGGTCCCCGGGGGAAAGTGGAAGTCGGCATCAAGGGTGTGCAGGGCTTAGTCAAGGGCGTGTATGGATTTGGCGGTACAGGGGGCGACGATATGGAACACGAAGAAGAAGTACAGCTGGACAGGAAACTGAAGAGGAGTCTAGGCATTAAGGAAGGGCCGAGGATCATTGTCGAGGGTGTTGGAGCAGAAGCCGGAAACGGTGATGCAGAAGCCGAACCAGAGGAGCCGAGAAGGAGAGGAGGTGCAAGAGGACGGCCTAGAAGAGCGACGACGAGAGAAAGCCGTAGTGATGATGATGATGATGAGGATAATGAATAAGGAATGAATGAACCAACCACCTTTTACCGTCTTAACCATTCACCAATGTGAAGCTCCAACGTAATACCCTGTCTTATGTGAGTAGTAGAGGAAGCAAACCCAATTTTTTGAGCTCTATTTGAGGGCCTGGCATCTGTGTTGCATTATGTCTAGGAGCAATGCCAAAGACGCTGCCTAGTTCCTTTCGCCGCTCGCTATGCAGTCCCGTTTCCCCTTACTATCGTGCTATTTCCATGATATACTAAACCAGCAACTTTGCTTCTAGCGTCCTTTGCATCGACCACAGCTTCCGCATCAAGGCACCCACACTCCACCTCTCCTTGATCCTTTTAGAACGAAAACCCGCCCCTTCCTCCAGGCCCAGTACTAAACTGGAAATGTGGCACCCCACCTGGCCTCCCCCCTCCTCCCATGCCACCCATAATATTAAACAACATCTCCGGATCAATCTGCCCCCCACCTCCCATCCCTCCCATCCCTCCCATCCCTCCCATTCCTCCCATTCCTCCCATCCCCCCAAACGACATACCACCACCATGACTAAACATCTCACTTGGATCGATCAAATCGGCTCCGCTGTCGTACCTCTCCCTCTTCTGCGGATCTAGCAGACAGTCCTTCGCCTCACCAAGGTCTTTGAACTTGTCCTCCGCGCTGGGGTCGTTCGGATTCTTGTCGGGATGGTACTTTATTGAGAGCTTCTTGTACGCTTTATTGATCTCGTTCTCCGTGGCATCCTTCTCTACGCCAAGGATCTTGTAGTAGTCTTTCCTTGTGCTCTTCTTGAGCTCCAACTCTGCATTCCGGACGTCCTTACTGATGTTGGGTTCGTCGGGGTATTGCTTCGCGATTTCTTTGAGTTCCTTGACGGCTTGTGTCCAGTCGCCAGATTCGCCAAGGGCCTTCGCCCGCGTCCGGCGAGCTTTGATGTATGAAGGGTCTAGTTTGAGGGCTTGATCGCAGTCGGAGACGGCTTCGTCGTATTCCTTGATCTTTATACGTGCGGTGGCACGGTTTTGGTAAAGTTTTGCATTGGTGCCCTTATTAGCGGCGTCAACTTCGAGTGCTTCAGTGTATAGCTTGACAGCCTCAGAAAATCGCTTCGCGTTGAATGCTGCATTGCCGGCTTCCTTCGCTTTCGCTAGTCTCTGGACAGTCTTGAGAAGTGTCCGAGCTTGCGATAGGTCGGGGTCGAACGAAAGTGCCTGTCGGAAATGTTTGATAGCCTGGTCATTCTCGCCAGCTTGATAGAATGCACGACCGCGAAGCACAAGAGCTTCGGCGTCCGTGGGGTTGTCGCGCAGGAGGCTCGTGGTGATGGCCTGTACTTCACCCAGAGCGTTGGCATCGCCATTCATTAAAAATGCTTCCGCCCGAAGCAATTGCCATTTTCGGGGTCTCGAGACGGAAGATCCAAGGTAATTTGCAGCTTGATCCATGTCCCAGAGAGCTTTCTGCCCCCCTCCCTTGCCACTTTTGATTGCGGATTCCGCAGCGTCTAACGCCTGGGCCATCTGCCTAGCCTGAAAGGTGTCTTTCTCGGATGCTCCTCCTGGTATTAATGCGTATGTGGATAAGGCTTCTTTGGGTCGACCAAGAGAAGTGTAGATGCGCGCCAGTCGAATAATGATTTTAGGATTTCCGGGGTCAAGCTCGTTTGCACGTATTGAGTCGGCCAAGGCAGGTTCAAACTTGTTTGCGCCCATGTAGGCAGCAGCACGATTGGATAGGTATGTCGGATTCAACGGCTCTGTGTCAACGGCTGTAACGAGGCTGTTAGTGAACGGTGACATGCAAAGTCACGTGCAAGGTCGCACCTTTTGTGTATTCAGTGACAGCTCGTAAGTAGTCCCTCGCTTTGAAGAACTTGTTCCCGGCGGCCTTACAGGCCTCTGCATCGACCGGCGGCTTCATCGGGGTTCGATGTGGTGGAGGAGTTGGACTTTTGTCCTCGCCATTCATTTCGCTCGACGGGCCGTTTGTGTTTTCTGGAAATGCGCCCGGTGTGGCCTGGGATGGCGTCACCGGTGGCGACGGAGGAGGTGGAGATGTGACTCCATTTTGGTCGCTCCCGTCCACGTCCATGGAGCCTCTTGCACTCTCCGCTCTCGCTATCGCGGCTGACAAACGGCGCAGCTCTTCCGGCGGGAGGTTGAGCGGGTGTGAATTGCGATCTTCTTTTTCTTTCTTTTTGTCTTTTTTTGCGGGTGACCCTCTCCTTCTCATGTATGCGCCGGGAGAACTGTTTGACTCTGTCGATGTCTCGAGTTTCCGTAAGTTTTCTTCGCTCAATGGCAAATGGTGCAATTCAGGCGGCTCTTCGGAATTTCTCCAGCGCGGACGCAGTGTTGACGTTGGTGAAGGTAGAGCTTCCTCGTCAAGAATGACCTTTACTTCAGGAATGGGATATTCTCTAGCGTTGTTGTGCAAGGGATTGTTGGTTGCCACTGACCTTGTGGGATGCTCACCAATCCTAATCGTAGGTCGTCGATCTTTGAACTCTCGGCATTTTGGCGTAAATGGCCTCCGGGCTGGAATTGGTCTGGCCCGGGCCTCTTGGCTGAGGGAGCCCATGTTGACACCTCATCGAGCGAGCAGCATTTGAAGTGGACTTAATTGCATTATTGGACGATAGACGGCAGCAAATAATCCTGTCATCAGAAAAGCTTTGTGTAGCTCCTCTATGGAATCTGAGAGAAGTTGGCTGAAAAGTTGAAAGTGACTCCGGTTTTGGCCCACCCCCCACGTTGCGGGATAGACATACGCAACGTTAATACAGTATTAGAATATTTGGGTGGGCTTCATTCTCATTTTGATGTTCTCTTTTGACTAGCGATATCAGCGCACGGGCTCTCATCGAGTCATAACAGATTCTCAAAGTAAAAGGAGTGAAAGTACAATGCTTCACTCTGGATTTTATTCACCGGAAGCTGGTTTCTGGAGATGTTCACAATGTCATTCATACATTTCTAGGATGTACCACGGGTTCCTTGAATGGTAGTGAAAGTATTAAAGCTGGAACTTCAAAGGTAACTAGTACATATGCACGTGAGTGCCATGGAAAAAGTCTTTGGGAAAAAAGGCCATCTGAGAGAGCTGCAAGATGAATGACGCTCACAAGGATGGAAAGAAAAGTCGAAATGAAGAGTATACACGATACTCAGGTCCTCTAAGCAGAAGCCCTACCCCACACTGCCATTGCCTCCCAAACTTTGAACACTCTAAAGACGCCAGTTATTCCGCAGCAATGTGTCCAACAACCGGCCAAGATTTTTCATGTGGCTAGAACCAGGACTGGACCCATGATAGCACTGACGATGACCGCTCATGACGAAGGCTACTCTCAGCAGCTTCACAATCGACTTCCTGGTCCAATTCGTTAGCCGACATGGAACGAGACTCTAGCAGTTCCTTCTCTCTCCCAGAGCTGTGCTGAGCTGCTATTCTATTGTCAGTCGCCGTACAAATTTTGACACCATTAGAAGCTTCTACCAACGTCCCAGTCCTCTCGACATAAGGGCTGGGAGGCTCATGAGCTGACGGGCTGCCATTCTCCCTTGTTCCCAATCCCACGGTATGAGCAGCAGGAGATCGTAATGTCGCGCTTTCCGTTGGATGGTTGTTGGAATCTGCATTGCCCTGTTGCGTGGTCACTTCCGTGGTTTGCTCGACGGATGTATTGTCGTCCTTGCCCGTTTTACCATCAACATCGGCCTCCATTTCAATATCATTCTTGGAATCTTCAGCTTTCTCGATACCGTCCATCATGACCTCCTGCACGGCTTCCTCTCCCTCTACTGGTGCATTCTTCTCTTCAGGATCCTCAACTGCCTGCTCCGGAGTTTCAGGTTCCAAACCCACGACTTTTTGGAAAATCAATTCCGTGCCTTCAACGATATTTTTCACGTCAGTCCTGATCTGTCGCTGCTCACGAGGTAGTTGATGTGTAGCGGCTTGTCTACCAAGGACAACGGATTCGTAATCTCGCTTAACAGATATGAAAACCTGATCAGCCTTCTCTAGAAGGAAGTCCTCGATGTCTTTGATAAGTTTTCTCAACAACTTCTGCACAGCGTTTGTACTGTCACTGAACATTTGATGACGTACTCCCTCGACGTGTCGACTCATCATTGCCTTCATTCGTGCGTATTGTCCCTTCAAGTCAGTTAGCATTGCAGTAGGATCGGATTGAAACGAAGCCAATCACCGCGGCAGCAGCAGCAAGCGATGTAGATCGATAGGTGTGGATGATGTATGAGACTTACTGGGCCCCGCTCATTTTCACAATCATCATATGCTTGTTTCATCGCTTCTGCCACTACAGGCACAAATTCGCGATTGATGTCTTTTTGGCGAGTGGTGATCTGAGTCTGAGCGACCGCTGAAAGGTCCTTGAAGGTGTCCTTGTAGGTTGGCAACTGTTGCTTCAACATTTCCAAATTGGCCAGAGAAGTGCCGTTCCTCATTGCGCGTGTCTCAACGGCTTCATGGAAAGCGGCGAGTAGAGCGCCATTCTTATTAGCTAGTCCATTTAACACAGATGGCATTCGACGTGAGAACGTCCGCTCCCAGCCATTTGCAAGGTTTTTGATGATCGGCTCTGTGAGCTGTGTATTCCAATCGTGCAGGCCTTGGGCATTTGAGAAGACACCATCACGTCGACAGAGGGCTTTGTAGGTAGCCCAAAAGTAGCCACCTGCTGCACGATCATCGTGGTTGACTTTTTGACCCCATCGATCGACAGTGTTTGCCGCCTCAGATGTAGCTTGTTGGATAGCTGTCGAGAAGTGTTCGAAAATATTCTCCTGAACTTCCTCGGTGAGTGAGGCGCATAGAGCTTGGATAGACTTCTCCAAATCCTGAGCCACATCACTTTGTCAGTTGAAGGCAGAGCAATGCGAACGTATAAGCGGGTTGACCGAATCGTCTCTGATGCTAGAGGGAGGAATTCAGACTCGCCTAGGCCAGTTGGACGTCGGAAGGACTAGTACTCACACTGTCAAGCTTGCTTAGCTTGTCTTTCAAGATCTTTGCCTCTTGCGATTTTTGCAGTTCCGTTAGGTTGTTAGATGACCCATCGCTACCTGCCCATAGTCTCAGTGAGTTCAGCAGCTGGCTCAGGCTGTTGAGAAAACGCCTGCAGTTAGCCTGACGCCCTGCCTCAGTGGTCTTCTTGGCATGCTCCTGTAGCTGTGGTATCTGAGTCTCCTGTATTGTTGCGAAACCAGGCACAGCCTTATCCTTGAGCAGCCGACCCATCAACTTCTGGTAGGCGCGGGAGGAGACGGTGAAAACTGGCAGGCTTCGAGCGACCTCGTCGTAGTCGCGGACGTCGGCCTCCGGGTTGAAGTGTGCCGCATCCTCTTCTTCTTGAATCTCCATATCTAGCTCCTTGATACCAGCGGCAAAGTCCTGTTGAATTGCTCCCTTCGAGTACTCATTGCGGCCTTGAATACACTTTTGGAAGATGACAGCCTCGGCAGCGTCGTAATCCTTCCCACACTCATCCATCAGAGCTCGCACGTTCTTGATTTCGCTGTCCAGTTGTGCTCGCTGGAGACGACCATCTTTCTTGGTGGCCCTCAAGCCTCCTATCTTTTCAAGAATCTTGTCTTCCGTCAGCGGTTCGGCTGGTTCCTCATTGCCTGACTCAATTTCGGAGCCTTCGTCGCTTGAATGGCCCGGTTCACATTGCGAATCATCAATAAAATCATCGTCAGAATCATCCAAGCGAGCCTTCTTGTTAGAAATTTCCTTTGGTTTCCCTCGCTTCCTCTTCTTTTCACTTCCTTTCGTTTTGAGAGTAGGTGGGTACACGGTCTTTCCATCATCAAAATCGTCTTTGAGCTTTTCCCACACTTCAAGCTCTTCGTCGGCGGTTTCCATTGCGTGTGCGTAATCGCTCTTGGTCTCCTTCAGTCCTTCGATCTCCTTTTTCAGGGATTGCTTCTTTCGAGAGAGTTCATCGCACTCGTTCCACAGCACGGCCAGCTCATCCTCGATCCCCAACGAGTCTTGTGCTTCCATCAAGCTTATGTCGTCTGTCTTGCTGCAAATGAATGTCACGGTACTGTAACCTCCGTCCATTTTCAGTTGCCGTTTAAAAGTCTCTCCAAGCAAAGACTTCGCTGCCTTATCATCAACTGCACGATTGATTGGAGCGCAGATCCACAAGCCAGTACATTGCTTCATATAATTTTGCGCAACAGCAGCACGAGCTTGGTTGGAGTCGTGGACGCCAGGGAGATCGACAATGACGGCACCAGTGGAAAGTGCAGGTGAGCGGACGAACAGGCGAACAACCTTGATCAGAGGCCAGTACTCCATCTCGCGCGGCTTCCTTCTCTCCTTGTCTGACTTGTCTTTCTCGGACTTGGTTGTCTTTTCCTTGCTGTCGACAAAAGACTGGAGCTTTCTGTAGAATATTAGAGAGTCCGTTTCCTTAATTGCCCTGCTAGAACCGAGAAGCGTTGACACATTGCCGTGTTTCATGAGTTCTTCCACGGAGCTGTTAGAGATATCTTCCCTCGTGAGTTTTGGATAAACAGCTTTGATCTTAGCATATGCGATACCTGCTTCACTGTCTTCATTGGTGCAATCCTTGGATATGTTTCCGCTCCCGTCAAGCAGGTCCTTGAAGAGCGTTTCCAATTCGACTCTCCAGTCCTTCGCAGTAATGAACTCAATCTCAGCGGAGTAAGCTGTACCGTCATAATTGTAGGAAATTTCTGTGATGACAGCCGTACATGCTCTCATACAGTTGGTCGGAAGCAGTCGTTCTTCGTCCAACAGGGCATTGATGACCGAGCTCTTACCTGCACCCGTATTGCCGACGACACCTATGACGGTCCTGGTTCGTACTGCCTGTTTACGCACGTTGTCGATGGATTGCAGCCACTGATCAGCCTCCGTCGGCTCGCTATCGTTCTTAGGCGCCAATGCTAGTTTCAGGTGATCGAGAATCGCCACTCCCTTCTCGACGCCTTTTTCAAGCTGCTCTGGTGTACATCCCGCAAACAAGTCTGGAATGTTCAACCTGGTAGATACCACTTGGTCGTCTGTGCTGGGCGGCGAAGTCGATCGAGAAACGGCCGAGTTAACATCGGCTTCTAGAGTTGCAAATGGACTGACCGATCGATCGCGGGGCTCGAGGCTTGCCTCTTTCTCCAGACCAGACTCGCCCTTAACTGCACTCGTGGACGCTCCCTGGTCCTCTGCAGAACGTACTGGCATTGGCCTAATGGGGTTCCGCAGCAAGAATGCGATGTTTGGGACAATCCAGGTACTTTGGTCTTCGGAGGCCATAGGCAGCCAGCGGTTTAGGACGTTATCGAAGAAAAGTTGCGTGCTCTCAAAGCTTCGATGAGGCTCAAGGCCATTGCGCTCTACTTTGTGAAACTCATGGTAGTAATAAGCCCAAAATCCGCGAGAAGATGAGGCGAATCTCCAGATGAATGAAGCGCCAGGGCCGCTCAATCTGGTTGCGATGCGATGTGCTCTCTTTTCGAAGAACTTGATTTGTCCGTCGCTGAGTCCGAGCCACTCGATCCTCACTTGATCATCCATCTCCTTAACTTCCTGGGCAGTAGGTCGGAGATTCACCCTTTGCAAAAATTCCCGGCGTTCACAGTTGAAATCGACCCAGGCGAGTTCAATGCTTTCAGAATCTTGTGCAGCAGTGCATTTGACTAGATCTGGATTCGACATCTCGCTTGCCAACGTGATCACCGATAAGCGAGATTCTCGCTCCTCAGCTTTGACGTTCCCAGGCGTGGACTTCGGTCCAGCCGCTGTGTTTGTTATGTTCTGTAGCGGTGCTCGCTCTTCCTTGACCATTCGCGGACCGAGTTCGGATCGTCTGATAGCCCATAATGCTACTACATCGTCTCCACGGGTGTTCATGGTATTGACCAATACATTATCTTCAAGGCATTTGTATCCCACTGTCCTGAAGCCATGTCTCAATACGATGTCCTCGTCTGGAGCTTCGATGGACATGTAGGCTTTCCGGATCTTCGAGATGTCTTTGTTCTGCGAAAGCTACATTAGCGGAGGTTACCAGGCGGTAAAAGGACGATCGCTATGCGCGGTATCGCTTACATACTTTGCCGCATTTTGCCCATAAGCAGTCTGCCTGCACCAGTTCATGACCTGGCTCTCTATCCAGCTTGAGTATTCCGACCCAGATTGTATTCGGCTTAGTGTCGTGGTCCGTGGGCTTGAGTCTCGCGATCTTCTCGTGAAATGTCCTGCACAATCAATCAGCGACCTCCATGAAGAACTGTAGTAATGTACGCATACTCTGTGTCTGACATGGCGAAGACCAAGCTGTGGCTTGATCCGCCGATCTTGTATAACTTGCAAGACTGACTAGAACGTGTTGACCATGGGACGAGCTCCTGTTGACATGTGCCAAGATAGGGCGGAATTGGAGGTAGAACAGCTTAGAGAGAGTGAGACATGTTTACAAAAGGCTCACAGAGTTCTGCCCGAAGTTTCTGGAAGCGTGCCACAGCTTCTGGATAACTATCTGAGGCACGAGCGCAAGACGTGAGCAAGTAATCGAGAAAACTGCGAATTTAGACCCTTGGCTAGCTTCATATTGAAATACGTCTCGCGTGTTCAATTAAACACGCTAAGTGAAGATCCGCGCCCGCCCGCTCTCCCCGGGCATGAAGCTTGCCCCTTGTTCAGAATAAGACAAGTACAACTGCATCCTTGCTGGTAGACAGGGGGGTGGGTTTTCGGTGGAATATACTGGGGATTGTTAGGAGGCCAGTCTAGAGCGAATCATAGAGGTGTCATGTAACTACGAGAACAAATCTAAAGAAGGGGGAAGATGAAGCAGGGCCACTAGGTAACAAAAAGACAACATCTGTGTGCCAAGGCCGCACCGCCAAGACATTCGCCGAGCCCAAGAGGGCCGGTGGTTGTAATAGGGATGAAAGTGACGCCGTTGCACGCCACAGAGTCAATCATTTCATCCCTAAGGGCTGTTTATGCAAGTGTGAAATTGGTGAGTAAATTCGCGATCTCCGATCACCACAGCCTGGGAGTGCTTCAGTACGGAATTGCAGGAAGCAATGTGTGCAAAGGGCATCAACCTACAAGCTACTCAACGGTTGATGGACATGTCATACATCACAAATGCAGCTGCAGCTGCTAACAGGACAGACGCTGTGCCCTTCTCGTCCAGCATATCCTCTAAACCACTGTCTCGCATGTATCGCGTGAAAGCCATGACGGCACTTGATACAAAAAACGGCGAACTTGCTCATCACGTCCTCCCATTCTGGTTTCACATCTGATGCGTTCGGGGTATCCTTCGACGGTCCACTGACTTGGACACCGTTCGCACCAGTATTCGCGGCCATAATCGATGGCGGCTTCTTGTTACCGGTATCTAGTCCAAGGGTTGTGTTGATCGAGCCGGTCATGCTAGCACCAAGGTCCGTACTGCCACCCTTACTCTGGCTAAACCATCGCATGTGAGTCGGATCTGGTGTACCAAGCCAAATATCGCAGACTCCACACCTCGGTAGGTGCCTACCGCATTTGGGACATACGATGCCGATAGCAGCAGCCTTATCGCTAGTCAGCGGATTCTTCTGCGTTGCATGCGTTTTGACATTTTCGTTCCCCTTGGTCTCAGCTTGACTTTCAAATTGGGCCAGGCTCTGATTGCAATAGCCACAGACGAGTGCGACCTGAGGTTTGGCAGGCTCAATCAATTGTTGACCGGAGCGGTCCGTGGCAAGCTTTTGATACCCTATATCAAAGTGAACGCGGTCAAACTTCAGGCCCCATGAGTTGATCTGTCTGCGATAAGCCTTGCGCCAGACAGAGAAGCGACGCACTAGGGGCCCATCGTCGATGTAACGCGGGACAGTATGGCTAAGAGCTAGGACGGCTGTTTGTAGGTCACCAAATTTGCGGATATAATTGCCCATAAGTTCCACCGCCATATTGCTTCCAATACCTGTAAGGATCACGCCCTCGACGTCACCAGCGGCGACGGCATCTTTTGTGGCTTTTGATATGTAATCGGTCAACATGCGATCCGAGAGCCAACGGAGCGCCACACCGACACGATCCTTCAAAGGCAGGCTTTCTTCTTCAACTACTGACTGGAAATTTCCAGTCCTCACAAACGCAAGGATTGCACGAGCGTATGGATCAGTAAGCTCGTCCGCCAAAGTGGCAATGCTTTCGGACCACTCACTCTCTGATTCAGTGTCCTCTGGAGAGCTGAGAAGCCCCCGCTTCACAGCCCCGGCGATAGCCATTGCTAGCATTTTGTGGCTCTGCGTTGAGGACTTATGACGAAGAGCCCGGTATGCAAGGTTGCGTTCATTGGCGAACATCGCAATTGATGCAGCTTTTGTGTGTCGATTCTGGCCGACCAGTCGTTTGACGTGGGCTTCAAGCTCGTGGTACGACCACGCCAGGCCAGAGACATGGAGACAGAGTCGACGATGGTCGGGATAAGCGGTTGGATAGCCTTTGGTCACTGGAATTTCAAGTCTGTGCGCCAAACCCTCGGTGATCTTCGAAATGTTAGGTGAACTTGGTCCCGTCGTGCGCGTCTTGTAAGGGGGCGACCCAAGTTCGTCCATCCAGATTGCGTGAACGCCAAGATATGACATGTCAAAGTCGTCCTGTATCATACTACCAGATTTGGAGTGCTTGTTCGCTCTTTCAATCCACTTCCAAAAAGATTGCAGCCAAGGGGAGTCCGAGACAATGGACTTATTCTTAGACACGGAAAAAAGATAGCCAGCCTCGCACCGCAATCGCTGAGTCGAGATTAGGGTCAGGAGCTCCGACAGACTTACGCCCTTCTCGAAGTAACCAACATCTGAATTCCACTCATGGTTTCTGTTACTTGAGGCATGCCTGAGAGAGTCATCAGATTTCGTCTGCTTGGATTGTTTAGCCGCTTTTCTTATGGCGTTCCTTGGCTCTGCCTTCCTCCGAATCTGGTCGAGGACGTTGCCAACTTTGAGGTTATCCAGTTTTTCCACCGGTCTGCCAAAAACCGAAGATCTGCACTCTGTCGTGTCACTGCAGAAGTACCCAAGAGACGAGAATGCCATCGGCGCCGGTGTGGATTGCATCGTCATAATGCCAATAGTGCCATCTCCAGCCAGCGTCAGAATTTCAGGTGACTTTGATGATTCCGTAGTCGTAGTGAAGTCAAAGGAGACAATCCTTGCTTTTTCATCTCCACCTGCGGTAGGATGATAATACGCTCGAGCAAGGTCCTGTGTTTGCTCGATGTATACCTTCTCAGGGGCTGTGGATACAAATCCAGGCTTGATCTTGTATTGTCTGTCGTCCTGATCAAGCTCAGAAGCATACTCCTTGCCAACTACATATGTCTTGAAGTGGCCCGTACTAGACAGCACGCCCAGATAACCTCGTTGAGTTTTGGAGAACCGTAAGCTCCATATCGAGCCCGGACTATCGACTGCGTTTCTCAGCTCTAGTGACGCTTCGACCGGCCCAACTTCACCATGACCAACAGACGAATATCCCAATGAAGCGGTATTCGAGCGAGAACCGTATCGCCGGTCCCAGATGCAAATTATCGGGTCGTTGATTGGATAGCACGAGGCAACATAGTTCTGGTCACAAGGATCTATTGCAAGATTGTGTACGCAACGCGTTGCAAATTGAAGTGAACCTCCAGCTAGAGACTCTCGCAAATCGTATAGGCGGACAAACTGGCCTTTCACGCCAGCCACAAGTAGCTGAGGATTATCCTGAAAGAACTTGATGCTCGTGATGGGTTCTGAACTCGCAAGCTTGTACAATGGATCACTGTTAAGCTTGTCCTTTCTGAAGCCGCGAGTGCCGGGTGCAGGCAGCAGCTGCTGTAAGTCCCAGATGTTCAGACAGAAGTCATTTCTAACTTTGTCGAGCCCCGCGGCAAGCAAATTCTGCGTACTGAACGCAACAGCGTTGCAGAGTCTCTGGTTGCGGATCTGAAATGAAAGCTGGTCTTGTGATCCATCGTCAATCCTCAGCACTGTTGCTTCTCCCGAAGATTGGCCCACCGCGACTAGTGCTTCGTTGGAGGGTGACCAATCAAATGCTCTGAACGACGGAACTTTGGTGTGCGTTGAAATGGTCTCATACTCGACTTTGCCAGTTTTAAATTGCTGTACTCGACAAAGTCTCAGAGACTTGCCAGCAACATCGACGTAGAGGAAGCGTTGATTATCAACATTGGAGTTTTGAGACCATCGCACAGCGGTCTCCATGCCTGGAGTCGAGTGGCTTCCGGTCTCATGACGATCTCCGTATCACGCTCAGTGACTTATTATTGTCCATATCTTAACTTGCGTCACTGGAAGATATAGTTATCGCTGCTGCGGCCTTAACCTTGATGCAATGCCGCCTTCCAGTAGCGACGGCCTTGAGACCCCCACTAGCTTGCCAAGGCCGAATCTGGAACTATGCTATAATAGGTTAGTCATGTAAACTGCTCAACATGCATTTGTTTTCTCTGAAATTGAATTTAGTGAATAAATCATCGAGGTCCTTTGGTAGTCATTAGTGGATGTAGGAGATCGACCACTTCTGCGATATGACCTGAGGTCTCATGAAGATGGCTCGCACTAAACGTGCAGCGCGCAAACATCTGGCTAATGACTTGAGGAATTTGCATGCTAATGGCTCAGCAAGCGATACCACTGGACCAAACAGAGTCACCGACTCTTATAGGCCAGGCCAGGAGCAAGACAAAGCTGTGTTCTATTTTGACGACCAACCAATGCAAGAGGCACCCGAAACAGAGAATCCTCCAAAGCGTCGCAGGGCTGCCGACGGTGACTTCTACACACCTTTATTACGCCCGCACCGATTGCCTTCATCTGAACCTCCGCCAGAGACTGATGCAACCTTCCGACATGGCTTCACCACCTTAGGGCGCAAACACTCGCCTCCGCCTGCCTCATCGCGTCCTAGTGAATTACCTAAAGCTGAAAGAAAGCAAAAGGCTTCAAAAGCTCAAAGAAAGAGACAGCGTCTTGCAAGAATTCGGAACAATATCCAGGCCGTACAGAAGCAACTTTCAGGTCACTGGAATGACAACCAGCTTTATTTGGAGCTGGAACGTCTTCTGGCCGGTTACCAAGCTGATCTCAAGTCGTGGAATGACAGAGCATCGAAGAACAACGCACAAAGAAGGTACAATACCGTCAGGTCTCACGAGAGGAAACACGCACAGAAGGCGCTTAATAAGGCAAAAGCCACTGAGGCCAATTACCAAGACAAGCTGAAGACAGTATGCGATAAAATCAAGAAGGGCGCACTAGTCACGGTAAGTGACGATGAAGAGGAAGGCGGTGTCTCACTGACTCAGGATTCTTTCACCAACGATACAAGCCTATGGAGGAAAACTCCCGCAGCCAAGAAGTCAGGGCTTCATCGGGCCTACAACAATGGAGAAGAGGTCCTGACCAACCCCGCCTATGCTCGGCAGAAGCAAAACGAATTAGAGAAGCTGCTATATGAGGCGAAACAACGAGTTCACATTGCAGAGGTCGACATCAACTACTGCTGCTTCGCTCCTCTAGGCCAGCAATACATCTGTCTATTCCCGACCGACGAACACGGCCGGATCTCCAATGCATCCAGCAAAAGGGGCCGGAAGAAGGCAAACAGACCTGCCTTAGATCCTGAGAAAGAGCTCCAGAGAGACACTCAAGCCGGCATACTGCGCACGAATCTCGGGAGCAAACCACCTCTTTGGAACGAGATCGAAGACAGGATGAAAGCAGGTTCGTTCCACGGACTAGCGGACACCCTCGGACTTGGCGTTGATGACCACAACCTCACTGAAGTCGGAGGTAAGGTCGATGCCCTCGAGAGAGCTTTGGTAGGGACTACTCTCAAACGTACGCATTCGTGGATGGACGACAAGATTGCGCCAGAGGATCTAGATAGCCAAAGCGAGACGAACAGCGACGATGAGGATGACGACGACGAGGTCTGATTGATTTTTCTCGGCTGTGACACAGTGGGCCTACTCTAGAGTATTGCATTTCTTTGGGAAAAGCTCTTTGCTCAGGGCTACGGGATTAGTTCTTGTTAGCCATTTCAGTGAAGAATGGGCATTGCTTCATAGCAGGGGATTTCATTGGTCGCATTCCGGAACTGTGGGACCAAAGACACGGCTGTATGGGTTTCACGGATATTGCTAAGGCCTTTCGTCGAGTAGCTAGCATGGCATTATTGCTGTCTTACTCTTCATCAGCAGCCTAGTCCACATAGCTTGAAAAAGGAGCTTTGAGACTGCCTGTTTATGGTGCCTGCATTGATAGTGAATCTCATAATCAAATGTTCTTCCCCAAACATCCATCCAACTTCCTGTTTTCCAAAACATCCTTCATTGCATCTTTGCAAGTCTCCACCAATTCCTTGAGCTCAGTAAGGTCTGCTGGCTGAGGAATGGTCTTCCGAGTACAGGACCATTGATGTGCTCCCAGAGTTGAATGTTCATATAACTCAAGTTGGGTGATAATTGCCGCGCCTTGAGCTAGTGTTGCTCTCCTAGTGAGCCCGTCAGGCAATCAGCGATCCAAATCGGGCTACACGGAACCCTATAAGCTTGTACTTGCTGGTCGAATTTCCTGGAGGATCCTTACACTTGCCATTCAGCAGCTTAGGTATTGCCACAAACCATAATTGATGGTCTTGCCGACCCTTCCTTTGCACCAGACGTGATTAACACTCTGGATAACGTCTGCAGACTAGTAAAGTTGATTGAAAACACCTTTCCCTCATAGGGAGAATGGCTTACTTTTAGTCCGAGCATATATCTCTCCCTGCGGTGAAACTTCATCCAGGGAATAAACCGGAGGCGAGTGCCATCTTCTTCTCATCACGCATCGGTTTATTCGCGCTCAGCGTGAGCGATCCGATCGTCGTCTCGAAGACATGCGAAAGGAACTTGTCTGACCATGCATGACTCCGCAATACTTTTCCAACGTATCCCTTGAGGTACATGTCAAAGAATGAAGATTCAGTTGTGCGTGTAAAATGCAGTGCCAAAGACTTCTTCAGGCGATCGATGAACCAGCCTTTCCATGGTGACATGGCTGGTGCCAGCGCTCCAGCGGCGAACAACATCCAAGTAAGGAGATCCATCTGCTCGTCCTGAAGCATTCCGATCCCAGTACATTCCAAGGCCATTCGTAGTTTACCGCATAGGTCGATTCTGCTCTCGTCCAAGACGTGCATGTAGAACATCTTTAGTACGACAATGTTCAATGTGAGGCTGACACACTCGTTGATTGTGCCTTGACCGTGAAATCTTGCATGAAGGTGTCCGAGCTGCACACCCATCATGGCCCGTTTGTAGCGATAGTAATCTTGCATCGACTTTGAACTGCTCTTGCCTGTGGTGGATTCGAGCAGTTCTACAATCCTGGAGACTTCGCTGCACAGTTGGCGGAGGTCTTGATCCAGCACCTGTTTGAGCTTAGAACTCTCAAAAGCAGATCCGTAGACTTGATGGGGAGTTGTGCTCAATTGGATGCTATTGTCCATCGGCCAAGTGAAGCGCGGCTCCTGGTTGACGTACAGACAAGTATAGTAGTCAATCCAGAGGATGATATGCGCGACCCAGGCGACATTGTGAAGCCCGCCCCGTGCATTGACTAGTGTTTGGATTCCATCAACGTGGGTCTTGAGACCCGTCCGGTTACGGGTCAGGACTTGATGATGAGTCAAACAAGCCGCGGCTAGAATTGTTGCATTTGAGTAGGCAGTCGATGGATGGCTTAGCGCTTTGCGGAGAGTTTGAAGTGCCTGGCCGTACCAGGATAGTGTTCGAGTGTCCGGTTCAAGGTGGCCTCGGTAAGCACCATGCCACACAGCAGAAGCAGCCACAATGCTTTGACAGAGCGCGGGGCTGGTGGAACAAGCAGGCAAGATCTCTCGCATCAGAGCCGTAAGGGGCGACGGACCAGCTTTAGGTCCCGTAGTTGATCGACCCTGGTGTAGGATAAAAACTGGACGGCCTGGTCAGTCGTACTCCCTTGAATCTTGGATTCAATTGCGTTTAGAAGTCGTATTTCATGAAAGATGATGGAGGAGAAATAGGAATGCAAGTTCGTGGCTTACAATCTTGGAACAGCTGATGAACCTCCGCTTTGACGCCCTTGGGTAGCGGGAAGTCGAAGAACGTGTCGACCTTTGTTGCGCCAATTTCTATCAGGCGGTGTTGAAATATCTCATCACTGTCTAGAGACTCTGCGCTCGAAGATGTACCAAAACTGGAAGGTGATTGCCTTCTATCTGTAGCGCTCAATAGTCTATATCGAGCATACTGCTTGTGAGATCGCAGTGGACATGCCGCTTGGTAGCATACTGGACAAAGTTTTGTCGGAGCTGTGCTTTGGGGTTGAATAGCCCTGGTAGGGATCACAACTCTGAACTGATGCTCCCCCAATGCTGGTTCAGTCCTGACTATGGTGGTGATCATCCCTGGTGTAATGCCACTTAGTCCAGGAGCATTGATATAGCTATGGTGCCAGAAACCAGAAATATATACAAGTAGGAGACAAAGGGCAAAGTCGATGGAGGGGAATCCTTGTCAGAGCTGAGAACCGCGCCCGCTGCAGCAGGGGTGACTACGGTGGGGTGTTAGTGAAAAAAGGGTCTTTTCCCAACTTCGATTCCGAGCACCTACATTATAAACAGCAAAATCGTAGATGTTGTGGTCAGGTCACGCCTATGATACGTATATTAGCCTTCTAGCTAATTGGTAGCTACGTCGTCGGTGTCTACCTCGCCAGCGCCGCCCTCGAGTATTGCTTGAAGAACTGGGGACTCGTCATGCACCTCTCATAGGCATGCATCTCTCGCAGGCATGCATCTCTCACAGACATACATCTCCCACAGCCATATATCTCTTATAAGCATGCGTCTCTCACAAGCATGCATCTGTCACAGGCGCGAATCTCTCATAGGCATGTGTCTCTTATAGGCGTGCATCTCTCGCAGGCATGCATCTGTCATAGACATACATCTCCCATAGGCATGTGCCTATTATAGGCGTGCGTCTCTCATAGGTATGCATCTGTCACCAGCGTGCATCTCTTATAGGCGTGCATCTCTCACAGCCATACATCTGGTACAGACATACATCTCCCACAGCCATGCATCTCCCACAGTCATGGGTCTCTCTTATGCGTGCATCTCTCACAGGAGTGCATCTCTCACAGCCATGCAACTCTCATAGACATGCATCTCTTACAAGCATATATCTCTTATTGGCACGTAATTATGAGACAAAAGTGTAGTGGTGGTAGGCAATACATGGTGGGCAAGAGAAATTTTCAATTTTGGGAAAAGACTCTTTTTCCGCTAATACCCCACCGTAGTGACAGCTGGGTTCTAAGCGTGACAGGTCAAGCCGTGCCAAATAGTTGGGACGCTTCGGCTTTTCGGCTACACATCCCATTCGCCACCTGTTCATCTTCGATTTCCAAAAATCCCCACATACCTCGCTGAAAGCCGACATGTCCCCCTAAACTGCCCCTGCTTATGTAAGGTCCTTCTCACACGCCCTTCGAACTATCTCGATCTTCTGAATCCTACCAGCACTCTTTACACTCCCATATTCGCCCCATTCCCCCCCGTTGTACCCATCTCTCGACATTCTCGTATCACTGGTTATCTCTCCTTTCCATCTCACCAAGATATGTCTCCCGCCACAATTCATTCTGGCTACCGCCTCATCAACGGCCCGCCAAGTGTTTCAGACTACCTGTCTCTACGCCTTGGATCCGGACTCTCTCCCAGGACAGAGGCCCAAGCAGTGCTGGCACTCAAGGGCGGTTGGTGCGCCTACCACGTCGTTCATGAGCAGAGTGGCGCCACTGTGGGCATGGGCCGGGTCATCAGTGACGGCGGGTGGTATTTCCATGTGATAGATATTGCTGTGCTGCCAGAGCACCAGAGAAAAGGTCTTGGCAATGTGATCATGACGGCGATCATGGACCACATTCGCCAGGAGGCCGTGCCAGGAGCATATGTCAATTTATTGGCTGATCCACCAGGCCGGAGTCTGTATAGGAAACATGGCTTCTTGGAGACGGCACCAAGGGAGGTGGGGATGGGGGTTTGGCTTCCTTAAATCAGATTGGATTTTAGCGTCTTACATATCAACATGACATGCATGAATGTTTCACCATCACAAAATCCTCCCTCTGTGCAGGCTCACTTTCCCCTTCAGATCAAGCACAACCTAGCCGTGAACGACCTGTTCAAAGCATTTCCTTCACGAAGCCGACCTCTACAAGTTTGTCCACCTCCACATTCAATGCCTGTACCTTACTCCTTGTATTTTCTCTTATCCACACGTACGCAGCGAGCAGGACTCTGTGCACAAAGCTCGTATTGGGGCTAATCCGCAGCTGCTCCTTACCGACGACGTACACGACCTGGTTGTCATATGCGCGCTGCAGGTCCGTGAGCTTCTTCGACACAGACGCCTGGTCGAAGGACGGCCATGGGGCACCGAGGCCTTTCTCCTGCTCTGCAAAGGCTTTTGATGGGTCAGAAGTAGTCTGGGTGTTCTTGGGCCCGTCGTGGAATGTGATACGTGCGACGGGCTGTCCGGTTGCAGATTCTGTACTTGATGTGTTTGAAGTGTCAGCCGTGTCTTCAACAGCGGCATTTCTCATCGTAGATTCGGAGCCTTCGCGGATAACGTAGTTGCGGAGCTGTTCGAAGACTAGCATACCAAGATCGTGGGTGATAACCTCGTCATTATATCCGTGGCGGATGGTGAGGCGATAGCAATTTGGCATTGCGGAGCGCCGCTCGCCTGGCGCGCCAGTGAAGCACTGACTAACCTTATAGCGCTCGTCGACAGGGATTGTAGGGGACGTGACGGATCGGAGGTGGAAGAAGACGACGATGTCGGGTGCGGCGTGGAACTTCTGAAGGAAGTGAACGAAAACGGTGGGCGTGGTTAAGGGAGCACCAGCTTTGTCGAAGAAAATGCCCATGCCGTGGACCCGGGTGATGGTGTGGCCGCCAAATGCCGGAGTCAGCTTCAGACCGCGGTTATTGCTCATTCCCGAGGGGTCAGATTCGTCTTCCATGAGAATGTGAGATGGTGGGAATCGATCGGATGCTTCTGCATGCCACTGCTGTTCCTTGCCAAAGCGCCACAGAATGAAGATGCTGGACAGGATGACTGCAAGGGCGAGCGTGAACCATGCACCTTGCGGAACCTTTGTCAGGGCCGAAGAAAGGTATACTCCATCCAGACAAGCGAAGATGAGCCAGACGAATAAGACAATCGGAGCAGGGATACGCCAGATGATCAATGCGACAATGCCGACCATACACGTTGTGATGAAAGTCACCATAACAACGCAGACACCGTACGCGTCGCCGAGCCTTGTGGTGTTGCTGTACGCGGCTGTGACCACAACTGTACCGATCATGAGGAGCCAATTGGCGAGCGGAATGTAAATTTGACCGTAAAAGATTTTCGAGGTGTGAATAAGTTTGATCTGTGGAAAATAGGAAAGCTTCATAATCTGTGAGAGAAGCTGGAAGACCCCTGTGATCATAGCTTGACTGGCCACGACCGCGGCTAGAATGGCAATTATCAAACTCGGCCAAAATGTCCCAGGAGGTACAGAGGCGAAGAACGGATTCGACCAGGCGCTCGGCGTGTCAGAGATGTAGGCAGCTTGGCCGATGTAGGCCAGAAGCAGGCAGGGAAATGCAAAACACATCCAGGACAGCTGCACAGCGCGACGAGTGAAGGCTCCTAGGTCCGCAAACAAGGCTTCAACGCCAGTGAAAGCAAGGAGAATACCTCCCAGTGACTTCCAGCCGTCTATCTTATTTCGAACGAGATATGCGCCGGCGAAATATGGCGAAAAGGCTTTAAGAACGGACGCATCATGCACAGTAAGATTCTGGACTATGTTAGCGAACGCTCACTGACGGTGTTACTCCCAAGTCGGCCTTGAAAACCACAGGCCAGGCCCTACAGTAGAGATTCGGGCGTGCACACTGCAATACCAAGACCGACTTAGCTTGCGAGTTACTCACATATATGCCAAAGGTGAAATTGAACAAAAGCCAGACGATGACAATAGGTGCGAAAGAGCTGGCGAGCTTCGTGGTTCCGAATGGTTGTAAGAAGAATAGGACGATAAGGATGGCACAGGATACACCGACAACGGTCCCTTTGGTAATATCTGGCTTCACGATATTGATACCCTGGATGGCACCCAGCACTGATTGTGCGGGTGTAAGGACACCATCGGACATGATCAGCGCCACGCCCAAGACGCCGAGAGTCCTCAGAAAAAATTGGGCAAGGCTGCTCCTCTCGATGAAGTTTCTGGCTGTTTTGGCGCTCCGGCGAAGTTCTCCGGTTTGCACTCTTTCCATCTTGATCATTGATTCCTCACGAGGATCTCTTTGTACAATATTGGCCTGCATATTTGTTAGAACACTCGCTCTGCAGAACTGAAATATGTGGAACGGTGAACTTACATGTCGCGAAAGAAGAGTGAACAAGGCGAAAGTTCCACCTTCTCCCTCGTCATCTGCTCTAAGAACGATGAGGATGTATTTGACGCTAACCATCAAGGTCAAAGTCCAGATTATAAGAGAGAGAGCACCCAGAAGGTCATCGTAGGAGGGATTGGCGGTGAAGGTGGATGAGTAGACGTAGAGGGGACTGGTGCCAATATCGCCATAGATCACGCCAGTAGCCTGGTACGCGAGCCTGGAAGGATATCATTAGAAACCAGGCCATTATGAATGAAGCAGTTAATTGTACCAAGTTAGATACCACCCAGAAAAAACCTGTAGCGCATTAGAAGTCGCCTACAATGGGCCAGGGAGTAGAGTTCCTGACCTGTTTCTTGCGAATATCACGCTCCTCAACATTACTGACCTCTTTCTCGAGGTCGTATTCTTTAGATGTTTGCCTGGTTAAGCTCTGAGCTCTGATGCTGCCGGTGCCGGTGCCAGTCCTCTCGCGCAGATTGTAGACGCCGCCACTCTGGGAGACGACAGGGTGGATTGCATCGTCAAAATGGATCCGGGTTCCTTCAGACATGCCTGGAATTGGCAGTCTTTCAGGGCAAGGTATTTGCACAAGAATGAGGTGGGCGAGAATCACAGGACGCGGAGTCACACAGCCAAAAAGGATAGAGTTTGAGAAAGAGGAGGAGGGCAAGTCCTGATGTACCTACGACAACAAACACAAAAACACGTGTCTGAAAGAATTTTAACTTACACAGCCACCGCCTTCCCTTCCCACGTTCTTGCTCGTGCACGGAGCTAGTACCGCATGAGGCATCCTGAACAGTAAAGATAAATCAGCGGCTACTGTTTTGCTGTAAGCTTAACGCACGGTCTACGGTAGCTCAAGAGCTAGCACTGTGGCGAGAAGATTGGCCCGGGCGTCTACCGAGCCAGTGAAAGATAGCGCCAGGGTCACGATTATCTATCAGCTTTGTTCATCATATTAGGAGGTACGACCAGATTTGTGGAGAAGGGGTTGTGGGGATGGTGCACAAAGATAGGGAAGCTCTGGCCACCATGACTGATGGGATTCTCAGCTGGCACCCACCCTGCCTAGTCCAATGAGCGATTTACGCAGCTGGCAAATGGGAGAGCTGCTAGATGAGACGGCTTGCAGAGCTTGGAGGCAAAGGTGGAGTGAGAATGAGCTTGCAAAAATCCCTCACGCAAAAAATGGAAGTGCGAGCGCGATTTTTCGGAACACGGTCTGTGCTTCTTCGGGTGCGGGAATCTTGCCCGCTAAAAATGCTTGTTCCTAAATGTATTTTGCTGGGGTGAAAGGGGGGGGCGGGCGAGGCAAGTTAACCTTCACGTGCGAGGCCGTCCACCTTTTTATACCACTTCCCAAGAGCGAAGCAACTGTGTAGTAGTCTCAAGAGTTCTAGAATATGATCTCCGTGCATGCGATTAACGTTAGGAATCCAATACAAAAGGATTCGGAGATCAGACTCCGCTTGGAACGAAGTACTACGAGCATGGGCCTCGCAAACTCTCTCGAGCTTTGACCACGGTAAGTTCCCTCTATAGCCAAAGCCACATCCACTCTAATCCAGCACCGTCTCTTACTCTATTCTCTTCTTTCCTTCTTCCATGTATCCCATCTTCGACATACTTACGTTCCGCGCCCTCTTGTCCTTCCCCCCAGCAGTGGAGATGAATTGTCCGATCAGTTTGTCCTTATGTGCCCGTGCCAACGCTTCTTGGTAGCCCTCAGCCCCAGCCGCTGGTGTGTTCAACTTCGGCCAATTGACATACAACATGCCATGGCCGTAAATGAACTGAAACGACCAAATGCCCACTGCGAGACAGAGCATGAGGAATATTCGCACCGGCCAAACAGCTGACCCAGGTGGACGTCGCGTGAACATTGATATGAGAATAATGAACACACAGGCGCCGAGGATATAAGGCATGGCTTGGATCAGGACAGGTCGTCGGTCAACGAATTGCAGCGACTTGCCGGCGCCAGCTGCAGAAGGCAGGTACGCTCCTAGGAAGAGGTCGAACCCGTCTTGCCTAGGCCCGTCCATGAAGTTGTTGCGAATATAGCGCGTGATAGAATTGTTGAGATCTTGTACCATGCCGGCGCGTGTGCGGTTTCCGGTGCGTGTAAAGTCAGTCTTGAGCGCTCCAGTCCCAGAATATGAGATAGATACAACGTCTGCATTATCAGCCCACATGTTTCGGAAGAGGTTTTCGAACTCCGCATCGTCGCTACACGTCTCCCCAGGCTGCAAGACACCAACATCGAGCAGCTGCCGAGTCAAAATCCACCGCCCTAGCATGCTCTGAACCACGTTCGTCCGGTCTAAGCAGTCCATGCAGCTGGTTCGCACAACAGCACTTTGTTGCAGGCGAGTCTCCAACGCTCCGTTGGGATCACCCGGCATCTCAATGCCGCGGAAATATTGCCCCCGGATCAGGCCGTCTGTCAACTGATCGAGCAGAAGTTGTGCGCGATGCCATTTGAGCCCTTTTGTCTCACTATGGAAGTCGAAGTAGACATAATGCAGCCGATCCATTCTCTGGCGCCGAGCACCAGGAGTCACTGTGTGCACTTTTTCGTCTGTTATGTGATCTCCTTCCACGCCCTCTTGCGGCGAACTGACCAATACACGGACCATCTGCTCGTAGGCTTTCTTGACACGGTCTTCTCGACCTCTTTGGTTCACCAAGTTGACGAGAAAGTTTTCACCGTATATTCTTATTTGCTCATCGAAGTGTTTTCGGGCCGCTTCGACTGCTATTTCGACACCACGGACTTGGAGCTTGGGAGTGTAATGCAGATTGTTGACTTCGGCCCAGTAAACTGGCACACTGCCTCTTGTTTGGACGTAGGACATGACTTGAGTTTCCGAATTCGCAACGCCTCCTATCTTACCGTTCTGCATGCCTTGACCGCCAGCAAATCCCGGTGGTCTACCGGTGCTGTCGTTAAGTAGGATGGCTTGCTCAGTCTCGTTATAATTCGAGACATGACCTTGTTCGTCAATTCCGCGTGAGAAGTATCGTGTTCCACCTCGAAAGCGCGATCTCCTTGTTATCAAAGCGAACGTGAATGGCGTTGACTTGATTTTGGTTGTTGCAATACGCATCATACCGAACATGACAGGCAGAATATATGGATCTGCACCCGCGTGTTGTCCTGCTCTCACGCCGCCGCCGCCTCCTCCTGTTCGGAAGTCGATGAGGTCCGTTTGAACAAAACGGTTCCAGAAGAACCGATCATCAGCTCTCTTCCACAATGGTGCAGACGAATCTGCCTGAGCTTGCCGTTGAAAGCTATTGGTGATATCGATCGAGTACGAAAAATACATTGGACCGGTTGCAAGCAGCGACTTGAGGTATGAAAGGTATGTGTCTTCATCTGGATCGTGTACAGGGCGCTCGCGGACTGGGAGGAATTCGATCGCAATAACTTTGTAAACCATGTGGCCTCTCAGTCTGCCCATAGGTTGTGCCTTGGTAATGACAATGACATATTTGTCTGCGAAGGTCAGCATTACAGTCGGAAAGCTACCCTGGATATGACTGCAAAAGCAATTGCAGTATGCGAGGAGCAAGTCGTCCCCTTCTATCTGAACATTGGAAGTAGACTGACCTAACTTTAGCTTGATGATGCCCAGTATGCCGGCAATGCTGGAGACGCGCTTAGCTCCCAGAAGCGAGCCATCATTGAGTCTGAGATCTCCTGAGGGTCGCTCTATCACAAGTGTTGGAGCTGACGGGTTGGACGGTGAGGTGAATGCATAGTGCGAAGTCGACGCATGCACGTTAATGTCGCGGAAAGGTAAGTTGGCCATAGCTGTGAGGTTGCAACTGTTGAGAAGTAAAAGGACCCGTAAGCAACGCCAACCAAACTTAACCTCACGTTGTAGGACAATTATACTGATCACTCTACGGATCCATGATTCTGTTCACAACCGCGCCCCAAAAAGTTGCTGATGACCTCGTAGCGTTCGTCATCACGCCAAGGCCCTCGCCGCATCCGCGAAACGTTGGCTTGTTGCGGACTCCCAAAGCAAAGGCAACAATAAATCTGCCAACGTCAACAACATTCTCACAAAGCGCAACCTCGTTAGTGACCCTGCTAACCTACTATATCATTCCTCGTTTCCCCATCTCATATATCGAACACTTCGTCCAAGAAAGACCACCCGAGAATGGCATCCAGAGCCTCCGCGGCCGGTCGGCCTGGTGGCAGATTTGCGCAATTCAAACTCGTTCTCCTCGGTATACCCCATTTCGCCATTACTTTCGATTCCTACTGACCTCTCTTTAGGCGAGTCTGCTGTGGGAAAGGTCAGCCCAAGTCTCCAATCCATTCTGCCAGCATTGTTCCGGTCCCTAATACTTCTTCTCAGAGTTCTCTTGTCCTACGATTCGTTAAAGATCAATTTGATGACTACCGCGAGTCAACCATCGGCGCTGCTTTCCTTACACAGACCATCTCGCTTGACGAGAATACGACGGTGAAATTCGAAATATGGGATACCGCCGGGCAGGAAAGATACAAGTCCCTGGCGCCTATGTACTACCGGAACGCCAACTGCGCTGTTGTCGTCTATGACATTACTCAAGCTGTGTGTAACATTTCTGAGAAGGAGAATACAAGAGACTGATTTGTTGCTAGTCATCCCTAGATAAGGCCAAGTCATGGGTCAAAGAACTACAAAGACAAGCAAACGAGAACATCGTCATCGCACTGGCCGGTAACAAGGTGGATATGGTCACCGACAATCCGGATAAGCGAGCTATCCAAACAGCCGATGCCGAAGCATATGCCAAAGAAGCCGGACTGCTCTTCTTCGAAACTTCAGCCAAGACCGCCACAAACGTCCGAGAACTCTTCACAGCCATTGCAAAGAAGCTACCCCTGGATCAAGCTGGACCACGAAACTTGAGGGCGAATCCAAGACCCGGTGTCGACTTGCGACCAGAAGCGCCAGGTACCCAAGGGGCAGGAGCTTGCAGTTGTTAATTCTTGGGTTTTCCTGTGGCGTCTATCTTGGGCTGGGCTGTAATGACAGCATATACCATCAATCGACTCTTTGTGTCAGGCAACTCTCGCTGTCACCTGTCACCTGTCACCAATCATTCGGCTCGTAGAGCTTTGGAGCTCTTGTATTAGACTAAGTTTGGCGTTCACATGCCCGCTCGAGTCTTGCAATTGGTGTGTGGAGCCTGGAGGTCGTTCAAACCGGCGTTGGCATCATAGCGTACTTCAACCAACCATCTAATACATTTCCATATACAAACTTCCGCATTACCCGAGGTCCATTTCCTGTGCTGACATGATGTCCATAAGGTATCTGCACCAGTGAATCTGCTCAAGATAGCCTTCTTGAGCTCGCATCTTCCATCATTAATCGTAGTCGTTCATGCCCGGTCAATCACCATCAAGCGAACTGAGACCCCCACTCTTACTCTCTCCCTCTCTCCCTCTCTCCCTCTCTCCCTCTCTCCCTCTCTCCTTCTCACGTTCTCCTCCCATCGATCCCTCATTAACCCAAAAACCTACAATTATACACTCCCCCCACTCCGGCCTCCACCCGCATGATCACCCACTAACCCGGCCATCTCCAGCAATGCTCTCGCGCCCTCCTTATCGCCTCCAAAATTCACCCCACGCCTCCGCGCCGCCTCGGCCTCTTCCCATGCAAGACGCTTCTTCTGCTTCGCCGCTGCGTCCTCGGTGTCACTGGCGGAGTCCGGGACATCGACGCCCCAAACCTCGAGCATGTCAATGTCGAAGTCGAGTTTCTTTGGAAAGGAGGCAAGGGCGGGTCTTTTCTGAGCGGATTCTAGGAGGGGGTCGGGGAGGAAGGCGCCGAGGCCTTGGCTAGGGTCGTGCTGGAAGGTCGCGGTCGACATGTCGGTGTTGATGCGAAGGGAGATGGGACCGAGGATGGGGAGTTGGGAGGAGGTGGTGCGGGATGAGGGCGGGATGATGCAGCCGAGGGCGATGCCAGTTTTGGCGGAGAAGTGGGAGGGCGGGGTGGTGTGGTTGTAGGGGTTGGATGGGAAGAGGGCGTGGCGGGGAGAGAGCTGGAAGAGGGTTGCGTGCGGGGCGGAGGGGTCGAAGGGGGTTGTTGCAAAGGAGGAGGAGGGTTTGTCCCATGGGGTGGGGAGGAAGGCTCCGAAGATGATGGGCCGGGGTGATGGGGATTCTTGTGAGGGGTTGGCAGATTCTTCGGAGGGGTTGCCGCTGATCAGGAGGAGGGTGGGCGCTTGCCAGGACATTACTTGGCGGGAAAAGGAGCTGAGGGAGGTGCCGTGGGTGGTTGTGGAGTAGAGAGGGTGGAAGCGGGCGTTTGATTTGAAGATTGTGGGGTTAGTGCTGGTGGAGGTTGGTGCGACGGAGAGGAATGTTGAGAGGTGTGAGAGACGTGCTTGCGTGAGGAGAGTGGCGGCTTGGTTGGGATGTGCTGAGGTGCTGACGATCGGCGAGCCTTTGACTGGGATCTTGTCGTCTGGTGAGGGAGCAGCTGAATCTCGATGTTTCGATAGGTCTAAGGATTTGCTGAAAAGGAAGTGCTCGAAAAGCGCGTTTAAGGGGTCGAATAGGTAGGGCATTGAGCTTAAGATCGCTTTGGTGAAAGAGGAATACCGGATGCCGTAGCCTTGGTCAGGCTCATATGCAGCAATAATTGAGTTGGCGGTGTCCCGCAAGTCATGGAGTCGTTTCTTCGTCATGCCTTCGCTGTAGTAGGCAAGATTGTCCTGCGCCTCAAGTGGTGCAATAACAAGAAGGAGCATGACCAACTTCCTGAAGTTGTCAACGGGTACCCGAGCATGGTGTATCTTCCGATCGACCTTCTGGTCCTGTTTGAAGACTTCGATCGCGTCTAGAGATTCCAATGCCGCAAGTGCAAGTTCGTCGTCATCTTCCTCTTCGTCGTCGTTGGCCGGTTCATCAATTGCGAAACCAGCTACATGCGAGCGGATGTCTTTCACAACGTCTCCCTCATTAACCATGCCAACAGGTTTCTGTTCCTCAACAAGCTGTTCCATTGTTGGTTTCTCCTTTTCGGGAGGCGATGTCACAATCGCACTCATTCTCCGATCGAAAACTGCCATACATCGAAACAGCAACTTGATTTTGTCCTGCTTTCCTCGCTTGAGGATCCTTGAATAACGCTCCGTCATGATCGTAACAACTTTCAACATGGCCTCCCGCGTCAGGATACATGGGGCGAGACTAGGGAAGGGAAATGCTCCAAGGTAAGTAGCCATCTGGTAGATTATGGAGCCCGCATGTACTTCATCGGGTAAGCACAGAAAGCGACACAAAGTCTCTTCCTTCCAGTATTCAATACCATCTTGATGGTCGGCCAGTGTCTTGAAATTGTCCTTGAAGTGGGCAACCTCGAGATGGGTGTAGCATTTCGACGCGAAGCGCAGGGCAACTTCGTGACTCAACTCCTCAATGGAGACCTGTTGATGTGTCTCCTCCGTGGAGTGAGACTGCCCCATTGTCTACAATGGTGATGACTGGCAGTAGTTGTCTTGCTCTCTGAGGGAGTGACAGCGCGGCGACGAGGGGATGGTCGGAACGATCTTATCATATCTAATCGATAACGTACTAGCGATTCTCAACAGAGGCGGACGTACTGTACATCGAAGTTTGCCCCGTTATCTCTCAATATGACACATAGCGGGCACGAAAGGGAAAGACTCAACGTCTGCTTTCATATCTTCTATCCTCACCTAACTCATCCGTGCATCTCCGGCAAATCGATCTAAAGTCAGACCTATCTCTAAAGTCAGACTTTACATATCACTACACCTACGTTTCGTTTGTGAACGTATCAGAATCAAGAATCAACCACTACCAACAGACACATGATGCATCTGCCTTAGTAAAGGCCCTTCACAATACTCTTTCAGTAGCCGAAAATCTTTTTACACACGCCATCTTCTGCACTAATACTACGTTCAAAGAGACAGGCTTTCGTCCAGACCTAGTCAGCGTCAACGTAAGCGCGTTGGATGTGCAGGGGCTTAGCGTGCAGAAGGCCTTGGCAAAGAATGGACAGAAACAGATCGGAGCACTGACGTTAAGGTCGTCCGGACCATCGAGGAAGTTGTCGCAGCTGTACGAGCAATGGCAAGTCTAAGAAGCGGCGGAGAAAATGTAACCGCACTGGTGGCTGGAAGTTTGCACGTCGTGGGCGATTTGCTGGAGGTTTTGGAGACAACAAGTTCAATGTTTGAGATACCCATAAACCGCCTTAACTAGTTTATTGCGTTCCCTTGGCCCCGTTGCAGAGTTCCTATCCGGAATCTCCACATCGTCTTTCGAGGGAGAAATGCGGTGCAGAAAAATTCCTTTTTGAACTAGATTCCTTCCAATTTTCCCCTGTCATTTCGAAAAGATCCACTACCTTGAGAGCGTCAAATAGAAAAGCCAGACGAAGAGCGGCCACGATAAGCAAATCAGTAGGTCCCCATACGAGTGCGGTCTTCCCACCTATGAACAGCCGAAAGAGGCACCGTGCGCCTGAATTGCTACTCGTACTCGGGACACTCAGAGGGCACAGCGCTCATTCCTTCTTCATCCTTTGAGATGCTCCCGTAGTCGTAGTTACGCATGCTTTAGGTTAAGAAATCCCAGGAGAATCTCGTCAGGCGTCCTTCTATCCTTGTGTACATACGTGAGCAGAAAGGTATGGTACGATCTTGCTACCCGAGCGGACTCACCTGTATCTGCATAGATGACCGAAGGTTATCGTTGCTTGAGGACCTAGTTTCAGAGTCTCTATGATGATTTCGCACGCGCCAATTTTTATCGCTCACACAACCTAAAGAGAACGAGTGCTTGCGCTATTCTCACCAGATCCATGGTTCTGCAACGCATTAGGGCACGGGAAGGCAAAGCAAGGCTGACTCAACTCGAAATGACTCAACTTCGAGTTTTTGATCGCCTTTACATATACCACAGTGAAAGATTCCTACCACTACATCTCAGCTCCGTGATGAGCTGACCCACAAATCATTCACGCAGCTTCTGAACTCGGTATATCCCGTCGCACACCCGACATTCTCGAAACATCGAACCCTCGCGAAGATGCGTCCTTTTCGGAAGGCGTGGAGCTTCTGCATCTCCAAGACGGAAAAGGAAGCTATCGCTAGCGACGCCACGCCTGCACCTCGTCTGGTCACGCGCAAAAACGAATCCCCGAGCAAAATCGACACCACCACAGAAAATGTGGCCTCTGAAGACACCTCTCCGAAACCCTCTTCAGGCACGGAAACAGCGGACTGTCAAGCAAAGAAGTCAGAACCCGATACCTCCCAACTACCGCTCAGTCGCGACGAAAACGTGAACCCTGTCGAGGCTACTCCCACGAAAGAGACATTCATTCAGGAGCCGATTTCAAGCAAGGCGAGCTCGGGCAAACCTTCGA
>Ga0335072_10001271_pt1 | contig 41535 bp, 34 predicted proteins | sample Lox_Sample_21_FD_206725 | JGI IMG/M metagenome (GOLD analysis project Ga0335072, IMG submission 206725) | Soil microbial communities from Loxahatchee National Wildlife Refuge, Florida, United States - Lox_Sample_2.1 | ecosystem: Environmental > Terrestrial > Soil > Wetlands | place: USA... | reverse complement strand
AACGTGTACGTGAACGACGAGGACATCCGCTTCCTGCAAAAGGACCAGACCGGCCTGCGCGAGGGCGACACGATCAGCATCATCCCCTCGATTGCCGGCGGCGCATGAGCGCTTCAAGACATTAAGACAAGGGAGTTTTGCGATGGCATCGAAGATAGAAGTTCCCACGAAAACGGTGGCAGCTGCAACGTCTGCAACGCTTTCAAACGAGGAGATTCTTCGCTACAGCCGCCACCTGATCATGCCGGAAGTCGGCATGGAGGGGCAGCTAAAGCTGAAACAGGCCAAGGTGCTGTGCATCGGCACGGGAGGCCTGGGCGCGCCGCTGGGGCTGTATCTTGCCGCGGCCGGCGTGGGACGGATCGGGCTGATCGATTTCGACGTCGTGGATTTCACAAATCTGCAAAGACAGGTTCTGTTTGGCAGTGGCGATGTGGGAAAACCGAAAATCGAAGCGGCGGCGTCGCGGCTGCGCGATTTGAATCCGGATATTCGAATCGACACGTTGGAAACGCGTTTGACAAGGGAGAACGCGCTCGGCATTTTGAAAGACTACGACCTGATCGTCGATGGCACGGACAATTTCCCCACGCGCTACTTGGTGAACGACGCGTGTGTATTGCTCGGAAAACCGTATGTATACGGTTCGATTTTCAGGTTTGAAGGACAGATAACCGTATTTGCGGAGCCGGATGGGCCCTGCTACCGCTGCCTATATCCTGAACCGCCTCCGCCGGGCCTTGTGCCTTCATGCGCCGAGGGCGGAGTGCTCGGCGTGCTTCCCGGCATCGTTGGCACGATTCAGGCGATGGAAACGCTGAAGCTGATCATCGGAAAAGGGCAGCCGCTCGTCGGCAGGCTGCTGCTCTTCGACGCTCTGGCGATGAAATTCCGCGAGTTGAAGCTCCGCAAAAATCCGGAATGTCCCGCGTGCGGCGAGCACCGCACCATCACGCACCTGATCGATTACGCGGAATTTTGCGGCATTCGTGGTGAGGAAGCGGAGGCGCCGGTGACGTCCGTCCCTGAAATGACGCCGAAAGAACTGAAAGCGCGGCTGGACCGCGGAGACGATATTTACGTGCTCGACGTGCGCGAGCCGCACGAGTATCAGATCTGCAACATCGGTGGGCATCTGATTCCGCTCGGCGAACTGCCGCTGCGCGCGGCGGAGCTTGATTCATCGCAGGAGATTGTCGCGCACTGCCGCAGCGGCAAGCGGTCTGCGGAAGCCGTCGAGTTTCTGCGCAAGGCAGGCTTCCGCAAATTGTGGAACTTGAAGGGTGGTATTCTTGCCTGGTCAGACGAGGTGGATCCGTCCGTGCCGAAATATTGAGCGCGGCGGTTTTACTTCGCTTTCCCGCGCGGGAAGATGTGTGAAAAGCGGAACACTGAGGAGGGGCAATGGCGGCAAAGATTACAGTGGCAAATAACGGACCTTTGCTCGTTTCGGGCGAATTCGAACTCCTCGACGCTGAAGGACGAGCCTTTGGCCTCGCTGGACGCGCAAACATAGCGCTCTGCCGTTGTGGGCACTCGCAGAACAAGCCGTTTTGCGACGGCAGCCACAAAACGAACGGCTTTCAAAGTGTCGTCGAAGCCCGGGAACTTCCTCCTCAAAAGCCCAAGGCTTGAGCTGGGCTAGTGGGTAAGACCCTCGCCCCGAGGTAACCTTTTTACACTGCCTGGCGGTGTAAAGGCAGCCGGGAATAACTCCTGACTTCTTTCCATTCTCGCAATTCATTTAAAAGAAAATGGTTAGATAGTACTAAAACTATTAGTACGAAAGGCATGCCGTTTGCACACCGTTTTGTGGGTAGGTGTAGTCGGCTGGGGGTTTTGTGCTACGTCATGGCGATTTTTGGGGGCTCCTCGACCGCTTTCGTCTTGCGCTGGTCTGTCTGATCGGTTTGATGGGGTACAGCGCTGTCTTGATGGCGCTGCGCGAATCTCCATTCCGCGCCAATCCGTTTCTCGACACCTACATGCAGATGGCGGGCTGCCTGATCGCGTTCACTTTTGCCGCGAACGCATTGGTGAGATTCCGCGGAACGCGTGATCGCGCTTCGCTGATACTCGCATTCGGATTCGCACTGGCAGGATTGATTGAGGCGGGGACGAGCGTGATGCTGGTCCGTGGCGCGCTGATGTCCTCGGACCTTGTTGACCATGTCTCTCTCAGTTGGCTCGCGGGGCAGACTCTTCTCTCGGTCCTGGTGCTGGCGGCGTTGACCGTCGAGCGGCGCGTTCCCTTCGCGCGCGACCCGGGAAAAGAGATTGCCGGTGCGACGCTGATCGTTGGTGGGCTTGCCTATCTGACGAGCGTCTTTTATTTCCTGCTGCCCACTCCGCCCAAAATTCATCCCGGCGCACTCTTTCCGCGTCCCTGGGACCTGCTGCCCGCAGCGATTTTCACGATTGCGGCGTTCGGGTATTCCTTCCGCCTGCGGCGCGTCGAAGGATGGCTGGACCGTGCGCTCGTGGCAGCGGCGGTGATGGACGCGATGTGCCACTTGTCGATGAGCCAGTCGCAACACATTTTGGATGCGCCGTTCACGCTCGCTCACGTCCTGCTGGTCAGCAGCTTTGCCGTTGTGCTGGGTGGTACGTTGCTCGACAACGCGCAATTGTTCGATCAGGTGAGCCACATGGCGGCCTCCGATCCGCTCACGGGCCTTTCGAATCACCGGCGCCTTATCGAGGTGCTCGAAAGCGAATTGCAGCGCTCACGGAGAACGGGAAGAAGCTTTGCTCTTCTGCTTTTCGATCTGGACGGGTTGAAGAAGATCAACGACAAATACGGACATTTGACCGGCAGCCGCGCCATCCGGCGCTTGGGGCTGGCGCTTCGCGAAAACAGCCGCGCCATCGATACTCCGGCCCGTTACGGCGGCGACGAATTCGCGCTCGTCCTGCCGGAATCGGATGCCGAAGATGCCTACCAGGTGAGCGGGCGAATTTGCGATCAGTTGGCGAACGATGGGGAACAGCCAAGAGTTACGGTGAGTGTGGGTGCGGCCGTATATCCGAAGGACGGCACCGCGATAGACAAGTTGTTTGCTGCGGCCGACCGCGAACTCTACCGGATGAAAGGGCACGGACAAAAAAAAATAAGACTCGGGCACGTAGCCGCATGTCTCTAGACCGAGGGGAGCATCATCAATGCGATTTGGGATGGGGGTCCCGAAGCCTTACATGATATCCCGCAGCGAACGGCGCGTGCCGATGGAGGTCGGCGTGCAGATTTTTGGCAACGGGTCCACGCCGGGCAGGGAAACCACCTTTACGGAGAATGTCAGCTCGCGTGGCGCGCGCGTACTGAGCAGCCGCCGATGGAACATAAACGACCACCTGATGCTGATGACGATGACGGGATCGTTCCGCTCTCTCGCGCGCGTTGCCTACTGTGAGATGGTTCCCGAGGCCGGATTTGCCGTGGGGCTGGAGTTTCTTGAGCCGAGCGGCGATTGGGTGATTCGCGGCGGAGCGGCGAACTGAAGCGCGCACGCCCGCGTCCACCGGAGCGTGCCGCATCGGAATTCCCCCTTACTGAATGAACCCGAGATCGGGAACGGGCGTGGGGCCGGCTCCCTCTGGAATCTTTCCGAATTGCGCTTCATACCGTGCGACGTTTTCCTGCAGGGCCAGCGCCAGCCGTTTGGCGTGCGCCGGGCTCAGGATCAGGCTGGACACGAGTTTTCCTTGCGGCAAAGTCGGAAACATGTAGATGAAGTTGAGGGTAAACTCTTCCCCGTTGTGATGCACCACGGCCAGATTGGAATATTGCCCCAGCAACTCCTTTTCGTCGGCTTTGATTTGCACCTGTTGCTTCTGCAATTCAGCCATATAGCGTCTCCTCGCAAGCGGATCGGATGCCCACTATAACAGAACGGCGGAATTCTCATCCCCCCGCGAATTTAGTGAGGAATCGTGCGTGCCTCGCGCAGGTGTACCGGTCGGCGCGAATCTTCGTGGGAAATTCAAGGTGGTTTGCGCCATAATTCTTGGGCGGAAAAATTCATACAGGTGCTGCTGCTCTTTTGAGTCCTGGCCAGCAAGCTGCAATAAAAAAATCGGGAAACGGAGCGCTGTGGGCGCTGATCGCCGTGTTCTTGGTGGGCATCGCGGCGATTGGCTGGGCCATCTTTGGCCCCTCCGCGCCATGGAATCCGCCGCCGCAGATCAAGACAGAGGCCAATCCGGTGGCCGCCACGCCGGAATCGCTCGCAGCGGCAAAATCGCTTTACATGTCGCATTGCGCGCATTGCCACGGCCAGACGGGAGCCGGCGACGGCTCTGAGGCCGGCAAGCTGAGCGTGCAACCCACCGACTTTACCGACGCGCTGGCGATGAAGAAGGCAACGGACGGAGAGCTTTTCTGGAGAATCGGGGCGGGGCGCCGGCCGATGCCCAGTTTTGCGAAAAAACTGACCGAGCAGGAGCGCTGGGAGCTGGTGAATTACATCCGCACGCTTGCTTCGCCTCTGCCTAAATAGCCGCAAACTTCTCTGCGGCGAGTTGACACCCTAGTTCAGCTTGGCCAGAGCGGCGGCGACTTCCTGGAGATCCGGCACGGTGGGAATATCGTAATTCTTGAACCACGCGAGATTCCCCTTGCGGTCGACGACGGCGATGGCCCTGCCCGTGATGCCTTTGTCGGCCAAATAGACTCCGAATTTTTCTGCAACGGCGCCGCGCGGATGGAAATCGGCGAGCAGCGGATAGTGGATGCCCATTTTTTCCGCGTACGCTTTGTGCGACCACACGCTATCGACGCTCAGCCCGAGGATTTGCGCGTCGAGGCCCTCGAATCTCTTCATCTCGTTGACGAAGCACACGTGCTCGTTGGTGCAGACAGGACTCCAGTCGAGCGGGTAAAAGACGATTACCACGTTCTTCTTGCCCTTGAAATCGGAGAGCTTTACTTCGGCTTGGCTCTGATCTTTCAGCGCAAACTCAGGAGCGGGCGCTCCTACGGTGACTCCCATTTCCAGGTCCTCCTCGCGATCGGACGTTAGGATTGCGGACGCATTGTGCAGCGGAGTCCATCATATCCGATGCGGCGGAGCGGTACAAACTACGTGGCTTCGCGTGCGACGAACGCACTGCCGCCGGCAATCTGCTACCATTTTACGGCCTCGCACAGGAGCCACGAAGACTTGCCGCGAACACCGCTCGAAGAAGCCTACCCCCGCATTGATTTTCTTTCCAACAGCCGCAATTGGTGGGCGAGGCTGAAGGGAACTCCACCCGAGTGCGTTCATCTTCGCGATGGCCATCACTGGATTGCAACTCTGCTTCCAGACACTCTGTTCCTGCGCGGCAAGCGCCTCGACCGGCGCATCCCCGCGCGTCCGGAAGTGATGCTTTGCCTCGATTGCCTTGCAGAAGCGGCGCAAAGGGAAATCGGCGCGTATCCGGGCCGCGTCGTCGCCTTCGAGCCTGACGCGCAATCGTTCTCACAATTTTTTTTCCTCGCGCCGGAGGATTTCGAGATGGCGGGTGTGACGCCGGAATTGGCCGAAGCGGTCCGAGCGAAGCTCGAATCCGACGGGCGCGTCTGCGAAGATTGCCGCGCGCCTGCGAGCTGGATTTGGTTTTCGCGTCGGGATGTACCGAGCCTTGACGATGTGGAGAAGATTCGTGAATCTGCGGGAAGGGCCTATTGCGCCGCGCACGGCGTGCGGCGGTTGTGGCAGACATTCGGTGAAATGAAAGAAGCGAGCGTGTACTATATGAACCTTCCTTACGGTGAATCGGGCGCTTTCCTCTGGATCTGACGATGCGCTTGCGCGAAGTGGTAGAAAAATATCTGGCGCTTGGCGGCGGCTATGGCCGCTCGGTCGCACTCGCGTCTTTCGACCTTCCGCCCTCGGATGCCGAGCGCATCTTCAGCGCCATCGATGACGATTATCAAATCAGCCGCTTCCTTCATTTCACCAATTCATCCGGCGAAGCCTACGCCATCAACGGCTATCCGCAGACGCACCTCACGATCGACGCAGGGATTCAGCCGCTTCTGTAGATTTTCGCAACTGGGCGAGATGCGGGCTACTTCACGCCCACGGTCAGGCGCTCGGCAAGGGCCTTTTGCTCGGCAAGGATCTCCCGGGGTAAGCGGGAGCCGAACTGCTCGAAGAATTTTCCCGACTGTTCGTTCTCTTCCCCCCACTCCGCCCCGTCGACTCGCAGCAATTCGTCCACAGCGCTCGATGAAATAGAAAGACCCCGCAGGTCGAGCGCCTCGCGAGCAGGCACGAATCCAATCGGTGTTTCGACGGCGTTCGCGCGCCCCTCGATGCGCCCGAGCATCCATTCGAGCACGCGGACGTTGTCACCATAGCCGGGCCAGAGGAATTTTCCATTCGTGTCGCGGCGAAACCAGTTCACATAGAAAATCTTCGGAGCGCGGCGGAGTCGCGGCTCCATATCCAGCCAATGCTGGAAATAATCGGCCATGTTGTAGCCGCAGAAGGGAAGCATGGCCATAGGGTCGCGCCGCGTGACCCCCACTTTGCCCGTCGCTGCGGCGGTCGTTTCCGATGCCATCGTCGCGCCCATGTACACGCCGTGCTGCCACGAGCGCGCTTCATAGACCAGCGGAGCCACGCGCGCGCGCCTGCCGCCGAAAATCAGCGCGGAAATTGGCACTCCCTCAGGATCTTGCCAGTGTGTGGAGATGGAAGGGGCCTGCGAAGCCGCCACCGTGTATCGAGAATTCGGATGCGCCGCCGGACCGCTCTCCCGCAACCACGCCTCTCCGCGCCAGTTCACCAGTCCGGCCGCAGGCTCGCTGCCAATTCCTTCCCACCAGATATCGCTGTCCGGCGTGAGAGCCGTGTTTGTGAAGATGGCGTCGTGCGAAAGCGCCGCCATCACGTTGGGATTCGTTTTCAGATTCGTGTGCGGTGCCACGCCAAAGAATCCGGCTTCAGGATTGATGGCGCGCAGCGTTCCGTCTTCGGCGACGTGCATCCAGGCGATATCGTCGCCCACCGTCCAGACGCGATAGCCCTCCGTTTCAAGCGCGGAGACCATCATCGCCAGGTTTGTCTTCCCGCAAGCGCTCGGAAAGGCGGCGGCCATATAGGTGACTTTGCCGGAAGGATCTTCGAGGCCAAGGATCAGCATGTGCTCCGCCATCCAGCCTTCGTCGCGCGCCATCCAGCTCGCGATTCGCAGAGCAAAGCATTTCTTGCCCAGCAGCGCATTCCCGCCGTAGCCGGAGCCGACGCTCCAGATCAGTTTTTCTTCGGGAAAGTGCAGGATGAAGCGGCGTTCGGGGCTCAGATCGCCAATCGAATGCAGGCCGGGAACAAAGTCGTCTGAATTCCCCAGTCTTTCGACGGCGGCCGCGCCCATGCGCGACATTTTGCCCATGCTGGCGACGACGTAGGGAGAATCGGTGATTTCGACTCCGATTTTGCTATAGGGAGAATCGGCGGGACCCATGATGTAGGGAACCACATACATCGTACGATTTCGCATCGCGCCATCGAAAAGCGGGCGAACCTTTTCCTTCGCCGCTTCCGGGGACATCCAGTTGTTGGTCGGCCCGGCATCTTCCCGCTGTTGCGTACAGATAAAAGTAAGTCCCTCCGTCCGCGCCACATCGCTCGGATGGCTGCGGTGCAGGTAGCTGCGCGGGCGCTTCCGCTGGTTCAGCTCAATCAGTTGTCCCGTGACAAGCATTTCCGCCACGAGCCGCCGGTATTCCTGCTCGGATCCATCGCAATAGACGACTTTTGCTGGCTTGGTGAGGCGCGCCGATTCATCCACCCATTTTTCGAGAGCCGACGGCAAGGATTCCTCCGGTTTCCCGGTGCAGGTGGGTCTTGCCCCGCCTTGTGAAGCTGTGGCGAGCGTTGCAGACCCCAATCGTGCGGGTAACGGAAGTCTAGGCTTCGGATACGTGAAATGCAAGGCAAGCGGGCGGGTGCGAAATCCGGCTAGGCCGCCTCGCAGAGACAATTTGGCTGGCTAGAATGCTTACGGTGAATCCACGCAGCTGTGTGGGGAACAAGCCTTCCTAGAGTTCAGGCTATCGCGGAAGCCTGGGCAGGTAGCACGCTGAGCTTATTACTTCGTCAAGCCGCGCCGCTTCTCTCGTGTTTATCGGCTCATATCCGGCCGCGTCGCCGTTAAGAAAACGCACATAGCGCCACCGCTCGCGGGAATTCAGCTCACCCCATTTGTCGATGCCCACCACGCCTCCTTTTTCGTTGAGGATATCTCTCTGCGCCACGCGCCTTGAAAAGACGGGGTACGCAAAGACAAGGTTCCCAAAGACCCCTGCCCCTTCGTCCGCCTCATCGGCCCAAGAAATAACAAGGCTTGCATCCGAACCCTTTAACCGGGCCACGTATGTTCTTCCAGGAGGAGGCATATCCGGCGTTCCCGAACGGATGGCGAAGTCTTCATCAGAAGCGTCGAACTGGAGTCCGAAATCCGTGCCCATGCGGGTTCGTCCTGGAGACACGGTAAGGCACTCGCGCAGCACGAAGGCCCTCGGTGGAGTAGCAGAATTGAGAAAGAACCTGGAGGCAACGAGGAATCCGAGGAGGAAGCCAATTGCAAGGCCAACGAGAGCAAGCAACTTCTTCTGCCTCAATAGATGCATGTTCGCCTGACGTTGATCGAAGGTCGGGCGCGGTGTTCTTGCCGCGTCCGGCTTTAGTCATGATCTAAGTATTTAGACACCGCGGCTTGCGACCAGTGCGCGACGTTCAGGAGGGCAGCTCCGCCATTGTGGGCGCCTATCGGACGCCTCGTTAGGGGGCGCCACGCCCATGCTATATTTTTCGGCTATGTTTGCTCGCAGGCTGAAAGCGGACATCGTGATAGGAAGCGAGCGACGTCCGGTGCCGCTCGAATGGCTCGACAGCTTCTGCATGAGGAATTTCACAGGCTCGGCGGAATTTGACGATACGCTTCCGGTCGGTGAAGGGTCGCTCGAAGCGGGGCTGCGCGTCGATCCAGCGCGGCTTTCTGCGGCAATGAGCGAATGGCTGACGAAGCGAGGGAAGGGAAACGGTCAGCCGGTGACGGTCGTTTTAGAAGTGAAAAACTAAGGCGTTGAAGCGGTGTATCCCGCAATTGGAATTGTCTAGATCCGAAATCGCGGAGAAGGGAAACAGCAAAGTGAAACGAAAAGAGGAGCCATCTCCCCGCAAATGACTGGGGCGTTGCAGCGGTCGCTTGCGGAAAGACTGACTCCTCACATAGGTTTCGACGCACTCTGAAAACCTTCGTTAGCAAGCGCGTTCCAACTCCATCGCCCTACCCTTCAGGGCATTCCGTAGCTGGCAGCAGGATTTCACATTTGGCTACAAAGCAGGATGCGAGCGCTGGGAAGGATTCAGCGGCGTACTCCGCGGTAACGTCGTTGCTTTCCCAGGAGCAGCGACTTGATCCTCGGCATGGCCTCCAGCGTGGCCTCGCGGCCCGCCTGGATCAGCTCCGGCGTTTTCACAAATTCATCCCACATCACGTGATGCACATTCGGTTCGATGAGCACATCCGTTTCGTCCCGCCAGGTTTGGCTGGCGCGCGTTTGGATAATGGAAAACGACCGGCTGATCACTTCGATCGAATTTCGCGGCCATGTTTTCAGCAGGCCGGGCTCGAGGTGCACTGATATCACGATTTCTCCGCCCATCTCGCGCACAGCCGGAGCGGGCACCGTTTCTGTCAAAAAGCCATCCACCAGGCAGCGGCCTTCGTGTTCAATAGGGATGAACAATCCCGGATAGGCGCAGGAAGCGCGCAGCGCTGGGCTGATTTCCCCGTGCCGGAAATGGACCGATTCTCCCGTCAAAATGTCCACCGCCACAATACACAGGGGAGTTTTCATCTCTTCGAAAAACTTCAGCGAGGTGAAACGGTGCAGAAAATCTTCCAAGCGCTCGTTGGATGCCATACCCTTGCGCGAAAGCCGCCAGCGGCCGAAGTCGCTGAAGCGCGTTTTGCTGCCCTGTTCGGCCATGAAGCTGAGAGAGCATCCGCTGGCATACGCCGAGGCAATCAGCGCGCCCACGCTTGTCCCGGCGATGAAATCGACCGGTACTTCATATTCTTCCAGCGCCTGCAGAACGCCGATGTGCGCGATGCCCCGCGCGAAGCCGCCGCCGAGCGCCAGCCCGACCTTCGGCCTCTCGCCGTTCTGCTCGTAGGCAAACGACCGGAGCCCTTGCAGCGCCTTCCCCAGCCACTTGACGGTTGTGTCCATCCGCTACTTTCCTCGACAGTTTTACTGTAGCGCAAAGCGGCGGCGTCCGGGTTTCCGGTTGACCCTGCGATACCGCTTTTGTAACCTCAGAGATTCGTCTGAACGGAAGATCATGAACAAGCGAATCGAAAGAGTAGCGGTCATCGGCGCTGGAACCATGGGCGCGCGCATTGCCGCGCATCTGGCCAACGCCGGCATTCCGTGTTATTTGCTCGACATCGTTCCTCCGTCGCTCACCGAGGAAGAGAAGCGGAAGAATTTGACGCTCGATTCGCCCGCCGTTCACAACCGCATCGTCCTCGCTGGACTCGATGCGGCGCGCAAATCGCGGCCGGCGGCTTTTTTCACGCCGGAGGGAGCTCGCCTCGTCACGCCCGGCAATCTCGACGACAATCTCGCCTGGTGCGGCCAGGTGGATTGGATCATCGAAGCGGTCGCCGAGAGTCTCGAGATCAAGCGCAATTTGTTCACACGCATCGAGACGGTTCGCAAGCCCGGCACGATTGTCACTTCGAATACCTCCGGACTGCCGATTCACCTGATTGCCGAAGGGCGGTCGGAGGACTTCCAGCAGCATTGGGCGGGAACGCACTTCTTCAATCCACCGCGCTACATGAAATTGGTCGAGCTGATCGCCGGGCCCAAGACCAAGTCGGAAGTGCTCGCTTCGCTCGAAGAAATTTGCGACTTCCGGCTCGGCAAGGGCGTGGTGCGCGCCAAAGACACGCCGAATTTCATCGCCAACCGTGTCGGCACCTTCGCGATGCTCAACGTCCTGCGCCAGATGCAGGCTCTTGAAATGACGATTGAGGAAGTCGACGCCTGCACGGGGCCCGCGATTGGCCAGCCCAAATCGGCCACGTTTCGCACAGCGGATATCGTCGGCATCGACGTCCTGGGGCACGTGGTGCGCAACATCTACGAAAATGTTCCCGACGACGAATCGCGTGAGATGTACCGCCTGCCTTCGTTCGTCGAGGAATTGCTGAAGCGAGGATGGCTCGGCGAAAAATCCGGGCAGGGTTTCTATAAGCGCGTGAAAAAAGGCGGCGAGACCGAAATTCTGACGCTCGATCTGCGAGCGATGGACTACCGCCCGCGGCAAAAGGGAAAATTCGCCTCGATTGATGCCGGCAAGCAGATTGACGACACGCGCTCGCGCTTGCGTGCTTTGGTCGCGCCGGTCCTTGATGGCAAAGGCAGCGACAAAGCCAATCAATTTCTCTGGGGCTGCCTCAGCGGTTCCTGCCTGTACGCCGCGCGGCGCGTTCCTGAAATCGCCGATTCGATTGTCGATGTGGACCGCGCAATGCGCTGGGGTTTTGCGTGGGAACTCGGGCCGTTTGAAATCTGGGATGCGATTGGCGTCGAACGCATGGCGCGGGCGATCGAGAAGCAGGGAACGCCGCTTCCGCCGATCGTTGAAAAGGTCCTGGTTTCGCCGAAGAAGACCTTCTACGAATATGAAAAGGGCGCGAGCCGTTATTTCGATCTCCCAAGCGGCGTTCATAAGCCCGTCGAAGACCCGGCCGGGATTATCGTCCTGAAATCGCTGAAAGACCGTACACCGGTGGTCCAGCAAAATGCAGGCGCAAGTCTGATCGACCTTGGCGACGGAGTCCTCTGCTGTGAATTTCATTCGAAGATGAATTCCATCGGCGCCGATCTCGTGGCGATGATTCACGCGGGCATCCATCGACTGAACGGCGAATTCGAGGCGATGGTCATCGCCAATCAGGCGCCCAATTTTTCCGTTGGCGCGAATCTGATGCTCCTGCTGATCAGCGCGCAGGAGGGCGAATGGGACGATATTCACCTCGCCGTCCGCCAGTTTCAGCGCATCAACATGGCGATTAAGTATGCCCCGCGCCCGGTGGTGGTCGCGCCGCAGGGAATGGCGCTTGGCGGCGGCTGTGAAATCAGCCTCCACGGCGCGCGCATCCACGCCACGGGCGAATCCTATATCGGCCTCGTCGAAGCGGGCGTGGGCTTGATCCCCGGAGGCGGCGGAACGAAGGAGATGCTGATTCGCGCCAACGAGCACGCCGCCAGCGCTGGCGAGGATCTGGATTTGTTCCACGCGCTGAAGCCCGTGTTTGAAAATATCGCTATGGCCAAGGTGTCGACCAGCGGCGAAGAGGCGCGCACGCTGGGCTACCTTCGCCCGGCCGATTTGATTTCCTTGAACCGCGACCGGCAAGTGGCCGATGCTAAGCAGACGGCCCTCGCAATGGTCCGCGCCGGCTATCATCCGCCTGCTCCTCCTGAAATTCGCGTCCTCGGCGAAGAGTTTCTGGCCGCCGCGAAACTGACCGTGCACATGATGGTTCGCGGCGAATACGCGACGCCTCATGACGCAGTCGTCGCCGGAAAGCTGGCCTGGATCCTCGCGGGCGGAAACGTCACGGCGGCGCAGACGGTTTCCGAGCAATACGTTCTCGACCTCGAACGTGAGGCGTTCGTCAGCCTCTGCGGCCAGCGCAAGACCCAGGAGCGAATTGCCTATACATTGAAGACCGGCAAACCGCTGCGCAATTGAGCGGCCGCCAGTGAGGGCTTCCATCCGCTGGCACGGCGCAACCTTTTTCCAGACAAGAGCGTCTCAAAAGCGGCTGAATCTGAGATACTTGTACGATTGTTTTGCGCGCTGGACGCCATTTCGGCATCGCGCGGGAACCAAAGGCGCTGCTTCTGGAAATAATAGCGAGGCAGGGGTGGAATAGGCTCAGGCCGTGAAGCGCTGGAGTGGTGAGGCGAAAGCTCACGGGACCGTGTCGTACGCCGGGGAGAATTTCCTTTCTGTGATCACGCAATTTCCTTGCCGGGCCGCTTGCCCGTTCAAATTGATTTTCTCTTGCGGAGGGTTTTGATGCGGGTGTCGGCCCGTTCAATTTTTTCCTGCTTCGCGCTGGCGAGTCTTCTCACTCTTTCCGCCTGTGGTGGTGGCGGCAGCGGCGGCAGCTCGACTGTCAATTCGATCACCATCGCTCCGGCGGGCACCGCCTCTGCGCCCAATCTGGTGGCCATCAATTCGCAATCGGACTTCACCGCGACGGTCACCCTTGCCAATCCGAACGATATTACAACCACCACTGTCACGTGGCTCGTCAATGGCGTCGCGGGCGGCAGCAGCGAGACCGGCACGGTCGTTTCTTCAGGCACGAATAACGAAGTCGGGATTTACACAGGGCCAACCACTGTCCCAATCACCAACAACGGAGTGGTCCAAATCACGGCGACCACTCCCAAGAATCCCGCGGACACCAGCGACACGACCGTCGTTACCTCCAACACCGCCTACGTGCAAGTCACGGCCGGGGTCGGTTTGGTGGTATCGCCAACGGGCTCCACGGTATCCGCCGGCTCGCAGAAGCAGTTCACTGCCACGCTCAACGGTATTGCCGACAACAACGTCACCTGGTCGGTCACGCCAATTACCGGCGCCAACGCCGGCTCCATCGACTCTCTCAGCGGCATTTACACTGCTCCTCCATTTCCTCCTCCCAACGGAGTTGTAACGATTGTAGCCACGGCACAAGTCGGCAACGGCATGACGACCACGGCTTCCGCCACGGCCATCGTCATCTATTCCGACGCAACGCTCCAGGGTCCTTACGCTTTCTCCTATTCGGGCAACGACTCGGGCGGCTTCTATTCGGTGGCGGGCAGTTTTGTCACTAACGGCCAAGGCACCATCACCAACGGCGTCCAAGACATGACGCGCGTCGGCAGCGGCGGCCAGGTGAGCACGCAACTTCCCATCACAGGAGGAAACTACGTGGTCGGCGCCGACGGCCGCGGTCAGGCGCTTCTCACGACCAGCGCCAACACCACGGGGAGTTCGTTTCGCTTCGCGCTCACCACCAACCAGCACGCCTTCCTCACCGCATTCAACAATTCCGCCACTGGCAGCGGCACGCTCGACCAGCAAAATGCCGACGATCTGAACGCCTCGGTTCTGTCGAAAATCATTGGCCCGTATGTTTTTTCGTTTTCTGGCGAGAGCGCCGCGTTCCTTCCGCGCTCGATTGCCGGACGCTTCATCGCCAGCGGCTCAGGCGGAATCTCGAATCCAGGCTCGATTCTCGACGACAATAACAACGGCACCGTCCATGCCTCCGACACCTCTCTCGGAGGCTCGCTCACGATTGATCCCATCTACGCCACTTCCGGCCGCGGCACTCTTACTCTCACCAGCACATCCATCGGCACGCTCCAATTCGCTTTCTACATCGTCGACCAAACCCATCTCCACCTCGTCGAAATCGACAAGGCTGCCTATCTCGGAGGCGACGTCTATCAAGGTGCTTCCGGCAGCTCGTTCACCACATCCTTGCTCGCGTCCAATCCCTATTCGTTTATCGCCGGCGGCAACTCTTCGCAGGGTCCCTACGCCGTTGGAGGTGTCTTCGCGTCCAACGGCACGGGTGGCGTCAGCAACGGCGCCGTGGATATCAACAACAACGGCACGGCGACTCTGGCTGCATCGGTTTCTTCGTGCTCCTACACCGTTGATCCCTCCACCGGCCGCATCGACCTGATCGTCTCCACCGCCAGCGGCTCGTGCACGTCCGGCTCGCAGGGCGTCTTCGAATTTTCGCTCTACGCTTCTGCCAGTGGTCCTTGGCTCCTGCTCGAACTCGATTCCGCAGCCATTTCCACCGGTGTGCTCTACCCGCAGTCTGGCTCGGTGGCCAGCTTTGCCGGAAATTTTGCGATGGGTCTGGAGGGGCAGGGCGCCTTCAATAACACGCCCTCTTCCTTCCAGCCGTCCACGTCCGGGCAGATGGAGATGGGCGGGACCTCGATCACCACCGGCAATTTCGATATCAGCGCTTTTTCTGCTCTCTTTCAAAACGATCCAGTCGATACCACGAATTCAAGCCTCACAAGTCCGACCTCCAACGGGCGCGCCACTGGCGTCATCAAGTTGACCAACCCGGTCTCCACTTACACCCTGAGCCTCTATTTCGTTTCGGCAAATTCGGCTTTGCTTCTCGATCAGGATGCCCACCGCGTAAGCATCGGCATCTTGACGAACCAGTATTGATCCGCCTCCCGGAGGGGGCATTTTTTTACATTTCCGGCAGGAACTTTTCATGCTCTACCGTGTAAATTCCTATGAGCAGCATCTAATGGCATCATCCGGCTTCGGGATACGTCGGGCCGGTTGCAGTCGCACCACAATGGCGCCGCCGCGGCTAATCCCGGGCTGCGTGCCGTCGCCTCACTAAAGGAGAATGACTACCGTGAACGTTTCCTCTCGCATCGCTTCCACGCTGGCGGCGGTGCTCGCCCTTTCTGGCGTCTTTTTGCTCTCGCCGGCCGCCCCGGCGCAGCCGCAGGCTGCGAGCGCAACCGCGCCCTCCGCGGCTCAGTTCCCAACCCCTTACGATCTTTCCAAGGAAATCAAGATTCAGGGCACGATCCAGCAGATCGACACGTCTAACGACCGCGTGCCCATCGGCACTCACGTCCTGCTTCAGACCTCCAGCGGCGTTGTCGACGCCCACCTCGGCCCGCTCAATAAGGCCAGCCTCGGCGCGCTGAATCTTTCCGTCGGCGAGTCGCTCACGCTGACCGGCATGAACGAGTCCACCTCGAGCGGCACCGTATTTCTCGCCCGCATCCTCACTACGCCGTCCCGCGTGGTGATTCTCCGCAACGAGCGCGGCTTCCCCGTGCGTTCTCTCGTCCGGCACGGCTCCTCCGGTTCGCCGCTGTTCAGAGGAGGACTCTGATGTCCCTCCGCAAACTGCGCCGTAGCATCACGCTCTCCGTTCTTCCTGCGACTCTCGCAGCAATCTGCTTTCTGGGTCTTTCCGCTTGCGGCGGTGGTGGGGGCAATAACAACCTCACTCCCTCCATCAGCATCACTCCGATGCAAACCAGCGTCGCCGTGGGCGTCACCGCGGATTTCCAAGCCATCGTTACCAACTCCAGCAGCGCCGTGATTTGGGAGGTAAATGGCGTCGCCGGCGGCAATTCGACCGTTGGCACAATTCAGTCGGACGGAAGCATTGCCAACCAGGGCGATTACACCGCTCCCGCCGCGGTTCCCAGCAGCAATCCCGTCACGGTCACTGCGGTTCTGTCCTCCAACAAGGGCATCGTCTCGAACTCTGCTTCTGTCTCCATCACGGCCGCACAAGGCCTCACAATCAATCCCGGCAGCACGAACGTCGCCGCTGGATTGACGGCCACCTTCACGGCCGCAATGAACGGCTCCCCCGACACCAACGTCACTTGGTCGGTGAGTTCGGCAAAAGGCGGCGACGTTGGCACGATTGGTGCCTCCACCGGAGTCTATACGGCGCCATTTTTTCCGCCTCCGGGTCAACAAGTCGTCGTCAAGGCTGTCGACAACACTGACAACACGAAGAGCGGCACGGCAGCAGTCACCGTCACCTATGGGCAAAAATCCCTGAACGGCACCTATGCATTCGCCTACACCGGCGACGACGGATCCGGGTATTTCAGTGTCGCCGGCAGCTTTGCCGCAAGCGGTACGGGCACAATCACAGGGGGTGTAGCCGATTCGGCGGATCTGGGCCAGTTTGCTGCAGGTGTCCCTATTACCGGGGGGAGCTACACAGTCAGCGCTAACGGCGCCACCGTCATCAACCTCACCATCAATGGGACTACGCTCACACTTCAGGCGTCGCTGATGAACAATCAGCACGGCCTCGTGATTGAATACGACAACACCGCCACCGGCAGCGGCACGATCGATCTCCAAAATCCTGCTGACTTCACCATCAGCGGCCCGTTTGTCTTTACCTTCAGCGGCGCCGATGGCATCGGGCCGGGTCCGCTCGGCGTTGCCGGGAAATTCACCGCTTCGTCCGGAAACATTCCGAACACCAACGCCATTGTCGACGTGAATGACAGCGGGGATGTAAACAACAACTGCCCCAACTTGAATTGCAACGTTGTTCCGGGACTCCCCGACACTACGTTGAGCGGCTCATACCAACTGGATCAAAACAACCTGGCCTATGGTCGTGGCACGATGACCCTCAACGCTTCTTACTTCTCCACCTTCACTTTTTCCGGCACCACGCAGGTCACCTTTGCTTTTTACGTCGTTGACCATACGCACATTCACCTGATCGAGATCGACAACAACGCCTTCACCAATGGCGATATCTATCAGGGAGCCAGCGGAAACGGTGGGTTTGGAGTCACTATCCTCCCCAAGGGCAACTACCCCTTCGCTGTGGGTGGTGCCTCCTCCAACGGTGCCTACGTCGCCGGTGGCATATACACCTCCGATGGCAACGGCAACGTCACCGGCGGCATCTTCGACAATAATTCCGGCGGCCAGCAGATCAACTCGGGGCTGGCGATTAACCAGTGCGCCTACACGGTCGATTCAGCCACGGGCCGCGTCGATGTTCTGCTTTCTCTCAAGAGCGGAAACGGCTGCACGACGCCCTCGACGACGGTGGATGAGTTTGCCGTGTATCCCACGGCTCTCAGCCAGGCGAGTCCGTCCGAGCCTTCCGCCGTCATGGTTGAGTTAGACAATAATTTCGTCACCAGCGGCATCTCTTACGCGCAGAACGGAACTCCCGTAGGTGCCAGCGGAAGCTTTGCATTCAATATCACCGGCCAGGGCGCTTTCAAAAATACGCCAGGCACGTTCCAGCAGGATGGCGTCGGCATTCTTGCTCTCGCAGGCACGTCCGCCACTTCGGGAACGCTGTTCGTGAACAACTTCGGAAGCGTTCAGGGAGGGCCGCTGGTTCCCAGCCAGAGCACCCTTGCTGCTCCATCCACCCTCGGCCGTGGCACGGCGAAGCTCGTCGTCAACCTCTCACCGAACGCCACCTACAATCTTGTCTACTACTACATCGATCCGGACACCTATCTCTTGGTCGATCTCGACACAAACCGCATCGCCAACGGAGTGATCGCCGATCAGTTCTGATCGCTTCACCTGACAATTTCAGCTCCCCGGAAACATTCGCATCCGGTTTCCGGGGAGCTTCCGTTTCTCCTCGCGTTTTTTCCGCAAAGATAACTCCGAAGTCGTTGCACAGCTTCTGGCAGTTATTGGTTTGTTGACACCCTCGATTTCTTCCCACAGGGCAGTGATTTTTTTTGCTCCCATAGCTCTGAGCGCCGCAGGTGCGGCACATTGTGGAGACAACAGCAATTCAACAGAGCCATTCCTGTTCCATCGCAGTACCTTCGTACTATTGCCCCCCTACCTCAGGCCCCTTGAAAATTCAAAGCGAGCCATACGATTCCATAAGGGGGCGGTCTACTCCGCACTTATTTCATGGCGCCGCTAATTAAAGACACTCTCGAAACCACACCTTCTGCAAGCGAACCTGCACAACCGGTTCGCGAAAAGGCTCCTTCAGCTCCGCTGCGCGCGGATGCTCTTTCGCTCGAAGTTCGCGTGAAAGTCCACGGCTCGAAAGTCACCGAAGTCGGCCGCGGCCTCCCGCCGCGCACCGAACCTTTCGAAGAGCAGTCCTCCACGATGATTGTCTTCCCGCAGGGCGGTGTCCTGCGCCTTGTCGCTCCGGTTGCTGCCGGGCAGATGCTCGTGGTCACGAATTTGAAATCGGGGAAAGACGCGATTTGCCGCGTCGTCAAGGTTCGTTCCAATGGCGCGCTCCAGTCCTATGTGGAGATTGAGTTCACAGCGCGCCAGCCTGGCTACTGGGGCGTGAATTTTCCCGGCGACCCCGTTTCTTCTTCCTCCCGACCGGCATCCGCCGCCCAGCCGTCCGCCGCTGCTCCCATCCCTCCGTCCGCTGCACCGGCTCTGAACTCAGCGCCGGTTCCCGTGCCCCCGGTTTCTCCGGTCAAGCCCGCTGCGAATCCCTCGGCGTTCGCGCCGATCGGCTCCCAGGAAAAAATTCAGCCCTCGGCTTCGGCTATTTCCCGGCCGCCGGTGCCCATCGCTCCTTCGCCTGTCGCCGCGCCTCCTCCTCCGCTCGCGCCTGAGCCGCCACTTGACGAAGCGAAGCTTACGGCTGCGATTGGGGTGCTGCCTCAGCCGGACTCAAAAAACGCTGCAAGCTCCATTTCTCTGGAAGATTTGATCGGAGACGCCATCGCATCCGCGAAATCCGATTCCGTCGCTTCGTCTCTTGCGACCGCGGCGATGAGCCATGCCTCTCCGGCGTCAACCCCGAATGCGGACGCGTCCTCTTTGCTCTCCGCTCCGGAAGGGAATTTCGCCGCCTCTCCAGGCCAAGCCTCTGAATCGCTCGCAACCGAAGAGCTGTTTGCATCTGCCGCCGCGCCTTCTACCCGGAATTGGTTGCTTTTTGCAGCGTGCGTCGTCGCGGCCTTTGTCGCCGCGGCGGGTGGATTCTTCTACCTGCATTCGCACAGCGCGCCTCATTCGGTGCAGACCGTAGCTGCCGCTCCGCGTCCTGCGGCCGGTTCGCCTCTTTCCGCTCCTTCCGATTCCTCCGTCACCGGCATTCCTGTCACGCGCGAGGCAGTGTCCTCTCTTGATTTGGCGTCGCCCTCTTCGCCGCAGCCCGCCGCTGTTTCAACCACGGCGCATGCCTCCGGAAGAGTCCCCGTATCGTCCTCAGTTGCTTCCTCCGCGATCTCCGCGCCGGCAGCCGCTCCGCCTCCTGCAAAGCCGGCGGTCACCACGGAAATGGTCACGGAAACTCTCAACGCGCATCCGGTAGCTCCGAGCCACTCGGCCGCCGTCGACGCGGAAGCTCCTTCAGTGACGTCCAGCACCAGCGGAGACTCATCCGCCGCCCTTCCCGGTGCGATTTCGGCACCTTCCAGCATCTCGATTCCGACGCCTCGCCTCGAGCCCGATGGCCCGGTGAAGGTCGGTGGCAAGGTGACTGCGCCGCGATTGATTTCTTCGCGCTCTCCTGTGTATCCGCAGCCGGCTGTGTTGATGAATGTCCAGGGCGACGTCGTGATTCAAGCGACGGTCGATAAGCAGGGCGCGATCTCCCAGGCACGCGTGGTTTCCGGCCCGGCTCTCCTGCGGCAAGCGGCGCTCGACGCGTTCCGCCGTTGGAAATATGCGCCGTCGACGCTCGATGGCCAGCCCATCGACGCCAACATCGTCGTCACTCTCCACTTCCAGCATCAGTAATCGCCGGTCGCGAAGCTTCCTTCCTCCCGGCGCATCCAATGGGTATCATGGAAGCAGCGGCGCGTGCCGCGTCCTTCGAGGTGAGCCATGCGCGAAGCCGTTCTCGTCAGTTCCGTTCGCACCGCGGTCGGGAAAGCCCCCAAAGGCTCTCTCCGCAATACCCGCCCGGACGATCTTGCCGCCACAGCGATTCACGGAGCCATCTCTCGCGCTCCTGGTCTCGACCCCAAGGAAATTGAAGATGTGATCCTCGGCTGCGCCATGCCCGAGGCCGAGCAGGGAATGAACGTCGCGCGCATCGCCTCGTTGCGCGCCGGATTGGCGGTCGAAGCTTCCGCGATAACCATCAACCGCTTTTGCTCTTCCGGCTTGCAGTCGATCGCCATGGCCGCCGAGCGCATCATGTCCGGACAGGGCGATGTCGCGGTTGCCGGCGGCGTCGAATCCATGAGCATGGTTCCCATGGGCGGCAACAAAATCGCTCCCAACCCCTGGCTCGTCGATAACTATCCCGATGCGTATCTCAGCATGGGTTTGACCGCCGAAAATCTCGCCAAGAAATATGGCGTCACGCGCGAGCAGGCCGACGAATTTTCTCTCTCAAGCCACAAGAAAGCCCTCGCCGCCATTGCCGGGGGAAAATTCAAGGACGAAGTCGTTCCCGTCGAAGTTGTTTACAACGTTCTTGAAGCCTCCGCGGGTGCCGCACCTTCCTCGAAACCAAAAACCGTCAAAATGAAATTCGAAGTGGACGAAGGCCCCCGTGCCGACACTTCCATGGAAGCGCTCGCAAAATTGAAGCCCGCGTTCCATGCGCAAGGCACGGTCACCGCAGGTAACAGCTCGCAGACCAGCGATGGCGCCGCTGCCGCAGTCGTCATGAGCGCTGAGCGCGCCCGCTCTCTCGGCCTCAAGCCTCTCGTCCGCTTTTTGTCATTCGCTACGGCGGGTTGCCCGCCCGAAGAGATGGGCGTGGGGCCGGTGTTTGCGATTCCCAAGGCGCTCAAAATCGCTGGGCTGACTCTCGATCAAATTGATGTGATTGAGTTGAACGAAGCCTTCGCCGCCCAGTCGCTCAGCGTCATCAAGCTCGCCGGGCTCGATCCGTCGCGCGTCAACGTCAACGGCGGAGCCATCGCGCTCGGCCATCCGCTCGGCTGCACCGGCGCGAAGCTCACAGCCACAATTATTCGAGAACTCGAGCGCCGCAATGCCCGCTACGGCATGGTTACGATGTGTGTCGGTGGCGGCATGGGCGCCGCCGGCATCTTCGAGCGCGTCGCTTAGCGGTTCGCCACTCTTCTTAAGCTCAAGGCTTAGCTCTGTCGTTCCGAGAGGTTTGCAGCTTCTTCTCTCTCTCGTCGTTGGCGCCCAAACCGTTACTCACGCCGCGCTCTTTGCCCCCTCCTTCGCGCCTCTTCCCGCGATCCACGCCATCACCACTCCCGTCAGTCCCCACGTCACCACGATTCCTGCTGCGTACGTAAACGTGTAACTCGCGGGAAATTTGTACCAGTTCCAATACTCCAGCGGAACCAGCAATCCGCCGAACGCCGAAACAAACACAGCGATGATCACTCTCTGCCCAAACGTTGTCGCGGCCGCCGTCGTTGCCAAAATCCACGCGATGAAAAACGCGCAGATCAATCCGATCAAGAATTGCACGCTCAGCAGCTTCCCGTAATTCAACGCTTCGCCGCCCGGCGAGTAAATCAGGATTCCCGTCGGTCCCGCTTCATACGCATCCGAATACCGCTTCATCTCCGCCTGTTGTTGTTCCTTCGTCATCCCGGGCGCGTGGTTCATGCCCGGGAAAAAATAGAATCCCGCCTCCGGAATCGCCGCCTTCATCGCCAGCGACAAGACGATCTCGTGCGGCAGGTTCTGCACGCCCACTTCTCCGAGCGGCGTCGCCACATGCCAGATCGAGCTCAGAATAAACACCACCACCGCGCCCACAATCGTATTCACGGCGATATTCTTCATCATCTCTTACGCTCCCCGGCGCACGAAGCTGCCTCGCAAGTTTTCTGGAAATCCTTCTTTGGCCCGCCGATTGCCGAAGACGATACTCCATCTCTCTCCTGCGAATCCACCCCTTCTCCTTCGCAAGCCTCCTGAGAGCGAGCCCGTACTCCCGTCCCATTGTGCTTTCCGCTCTCCCGCGCGAGAATGTCCCTTCGGACTATCTCTCTTCTGCGAGGCGACCATGGCCACCACTCCGGCAGCGCAAGATCTTCTCCGCGGCGGTTCCTTTCTCATTTCTTCTCCCGTGCCGCAGGATATCTTCACTCCCGCGGATCTCACCGACGATCAGCGCCTCGTCGGCAACACCGCCGAAGAATTCGTCGCCAATGAAGTCGTCCCGCTGATCCCCGAACTCGAAGCCCACAAGGAAGGCCTGATGGCGCAGGTTGTCAAGAAGGCCGGTGAAATCGGCCTTCTCGGCGGCGGAATTCCAGAAGCCTATGGCGGCGCGGGCCTCGACAAAGTTTCGGCCACGATTCTCGCGGAAAAGCTTTCCGCCTACGCTTCCTTCGCCGTCACGCACGGCGGCCATTCCGGTATCGGCACTGTGCCCATCGTGTATTTCGGCACCGAAGAGCAGAAGAAAAAATATCTCCCGAAAATCGCCACCGGCGAGCTCATCTCCTGCTACTGCCTCTCCGAGCCGCAGGCCGGCTCTGATTCGCTCGCTTCCAAAACGCGCGCCGTGCTTTCTCCCGACGGCAAAAATTGGATCCTGAACGGCCAGAAGATGTGGATCACCAACGGCGGTTTCGCCGATGTCTACATCGTCTTCGCCAAAGTCGACGGCGAAAAATTCTCCTGCTTCATCGTCGAGCGCGGCACGCCCGGTTTTTCTGCCGGCGCCGAAGAAAAGAAGATGGGCATCAAGGGCAGCTCCACCGTTGCGCTCTTCTTCGAAAATTCCCCGGTTCCCAAGGATAACCTCCTCCACGAAATCGGCCGCGGCCACATCGTGGCTTTCAACACTCTCAACGCCGGCCGCTTCTCTCTCGGCGCCTATTGCCTCGGCGGTTCCAAAAAAGTTCTCGAAGCCTCCTCGAAGTACGCGAAAGAACGCGCCGCTTTCGGCAAGCATCTCGCGGACTTCGGCCTCATCCAATCCAAGCTCGGCGAAATGGTCCTCCGCATCTTTGCGATCGAGTCCATGATCTATCGCACTGCCGGGATGATCGAATCGGCCGTATCCGCTCCCGCCGACGGACGCGACAAAACGCAGCAGGCCATGGCCGTTCTCGAGGAGTACGCCATCGAAAGCTCCATCAGCAAAGTTGCCGGCAGCGAAACGGTCGACTTCTGCGTCGACGAAGCCGTGCAGATCTTCGGCGGCTACGGCTTTCACGAAGACTATCCCGTTGCTCGCGCCTATCGCGATAGCCGCGTCAACCGCATCTTCGAAGGCACCAACGAAATCAATCGCCTGCTCATCATCGACATGCTCATGAAGCGCGCCATGCGCGGTGTCCTGCCGCTCATCCCCGCTGCCATGAAGCTCGGCGAAGAAGTCCTCTCCGGACCCTCTTTCGAAGAGCCCCCCTCCGGTGCATTCGCCGAAGAGGAGCGTGCTCTCGAACAAGCCAAGAAGATTTTTCTTCTTGCCGCTGGCACAGCCGTCCAGAAATTCCGCGAGAAGCTCGGCGAGCAGCAGGAAATCGTCGCCGCGCTCTCGAACATCGTTATGGACATCTATGCCATCGAGTCCACTCTCCGCCGTGCGCAGAAATGCGCCGCCGCAGGCAACGATTCCACGGCTCCGCTCCAGGCTGAAGCCGCCAGCGCATTCCTTTACGACGCCATGGACCGCATCGAAAAGCAGGCCCGCACTGCGCTCATCGCCACCGAAGAGGGCGATACTCTTCTCACGCAGCTCGCTGTCCTGCGCCGCTTCTCCAAACACGCGCCGCTCGACACGGCCGCCATTCGCCGCCGTCTCGCCGCTGTCGTGCTCGCGCAGGATCGCTACCCCTTCGAAGGCCGCTGAGGCTCGCTCCCCTCGCGAGCGACTTCGCGCTTGCCTCGCTTGTCCTTTCGCCGTGGGGGCATGGCACGCCGTGCCCGTTTGCAACGATCGATCTTCCTGCTGCGCTCTTCGCCAGGCCTCGATCCTGCCCACCCGTTTCGCCTTTGCTTTCCGTCCGCACGCTCTGTGAAAAATTCACCGCACCGACAAATTCCGTTGCCCATTTCTGTCATTTCTTCCTCTGCCCCGCTTCATTCCTCTGCTTTCCCACGGAAAAGAACGAAATTTCCTCTTTTCACGGAGCCTCGTGAAACACGATTTTTGCATCTGGTCGATTTTCAAGCAGTTGCAGTTGATGCCTTTGGCACTCCCCATGCATCCAAATGTAGTGGAAGTTGTAAGAGGGGAAGGGGAATGCGAAATATCATCGAGCAGTTAAAATCGTGGTTGTCGAATACCGTTGAAAATCCAAAAGTTCGCAAACGCGGTCTGATCGCGACGGCTGTTTTCCTGATCCTCCAGATCTACTTCGTTCGCGAACTGATCGCCGCTGAGTTGCTTTTCGTTCTCGCCTTCGTCGTTTGTCTTGCGCTCGCGGGAATCTTCTACGTCGTTGGCACGCTCGGCGAGCGCAGCTTCGATCTCATCGAAGCCGGCGTCAAGGCTGCTTCCGGCCCCACGCGCCGCGGCATTGCCGCGATCGAAGAATACGGCCGCAAATCAGTGCGCCACATCAGCTCCGAATCGGCGCACTAGTTTTTCGCGGTCTCGATTGTCTCTCCTTGGAGAGCGGTTCCTGGCGGGCCGCTCTCGACGTTCCCACAGGATTGTCGTCCCGATTTGCCTGGAAGCCGCCTGCCTCTGTCGACATTCCCCTTATTCTGTAGCTCAAAGAGTTGTCATTTCGAGGAGGAGCAGCACGATTTTCGCGCCTGCATTCTAGGTTTGCGCGAGAATCGGGCGCCTTTGCGACGACGAGAAATCTCGGCGCCGGAACGGCGGAAAGCAAGCAGCAGGCGTTTCTGTTTCGGTTGCTTTCCCGTCGAAGCCCTCCTGTCCCCGCGTACAGTTTCCCCGCCCGCACTTGGCAACTTTTTGCCCCTCACTGTGTTTCATAATTGAAGGCGACCCAGCTCGACTGTCTTTCTAAGGGGGACTTAAAGTGCGCAAGATCTGCTTGGCCGTTTTCATTCTGCTCGCGGCTGTACTATTCGTGCTTCCTGCTGGCGCTTCCGCGCAGGTCTCCGTTGGTATTTCCGTTCGCATTGGCCCGCCCGCTATACCCGTTTATCCGCAACCCGTATGCCCGGGACCAGGTTATCTCTGGACGCCCGGCTTCTGGGCTTATGGACCGGCTGGATATTACTGGGTTCCCGGCACTTGGGTGGTCGCGCCCGCTCCTGGCCTGCTCTGGACCCCCGGCTATTGGGGTTATGGAGGCGGCGTCTACGCTTGGCACGCGGGATATTGGGGCCCCCACGTTGGCTTCTACGGCGGGATTAACTACGGCTTTGGATATTATGGCGCCGGTTTCGTTGGCGGTGAGTGGCGTGGCCGCGTCTTCGCTTACAACGCCGCTGTTCTCAACGTGAATACGACCGTCGTTCACAATTACTACATCAACCGCACCGTCATCAACAATGTCCACGTCAACCGCGTCAGCTACAACGGCGGCCCGGGCGGCATTGATGCCCGTCCGACTCCTGGGCAGTTAGCTGCCGAACGCGAGCGCCGCTATGGGATGACCGACGCGCAGTCGCAACATGAACTCGCGGCGCGCAACAATCCGCAACTTCGCGACTCTTACAATCATGGGCGTCCGGAGATTGCCGCCACCTCTCGTCCCGGCGAATTTACGGGTCATGGCGTTGTCGGCGCTCGTCCGGAAAACTCGTCGTTTCGTCCGCCCGCAGAGCACACGCAGCCCGGCCATCCGAACAACAGCCAGTGGCATTCCTTCAATCCTCCGAACCACGGCAACAACTCTCGTCCGGAGGAAACCCGCTCGTTCAATCCGCCGCATGGAGGCCAGAATCCGTCCTCGCGCCCGTCGAATTCCTACGACACAAATCATCACGCCAACAGCGGCGGCGAGCCTCACGGCGAACCGCACAACAACGTGCGCGGCCACAACCAACCCCCGCCGGAGCGCGCCGCTCACGATACTCACGGGCAGGAGCCGCACGATCACAGCGGCTCCGGCCGCGGTCGCTAATTCACGTTCCGCTACGGATTCAACCGTGGCAACCGGCTCACTTAAAGAGCCTGCCCTTCAAAGGAAGGGCAGGCTCTTTCCTTTTTTCTTCCGATAAACCGCGCATTCGTCCGTTTCGCTTGCTCTCTCGCGCCACCCCATATTGCGAGTGCTCGCTTTCCGCCCTCCCTCTTTGTCACGCTTCTCTTTCGCGCTGTTCGATTTTTTACTCGACAATGATCCGGTCCGCCCACTCCACTAATCCCACAAAAGTCGACGGATTGCCGAATTTGGCTCCCCATTGGCTAAGATCTGTTTCCGTGACCCCACGGGCCCGGGAACACGCCCCTCAAGCAAAAATCGGAATCTGCTTCGCCACCACCTTGTCCAGCGTCTCGCTCAGCGGCGGCCAGCCGACGGGGAAAATTGAATTCACCATCGACTTTCGCAGCAGCGATGTCGCCTCCGCCAAAAGGAATATCTGAACTTCATGCCCCGCCTCCGCAAGGATCAGCCCGTGCGCGAAAGGGAAGGCCGCTCTCGTCGGATCGTCCGGCCCCCACGCACTCTTCATCATGATCCTAAGCGGCTTCTTGGATTCCGTCGCCATTTTGCCGAACGGAATAAACGGCAGGGCCGCCAGTTGCGCCAAAAATGCGCGTCTCGCCATCTTGTCCTCCTGAATTTGGGGTCTTGCCCGAAGAATTGCCCTCAAATCTACCCCCGTTTCATTCCGCTCCCAAGATCTATATCTGCAAGAAACCTCCCGGATCTGGCTTCCGCTGGCCACAGCCAATAGCTTCGTCCACTCGTTTAGTCGGGACAGGTGAGAGCGTTTTCAATCAGCTCTCATTGGAAATGTGAAATGGCTCCGTTGACATCCCGCATCTTTCACGACTATTAACATTGTCATTCCGAGCTTGCCTGCCGTAGGCAGGCAGGAACGGCGGGCATCTAGCAGCAGGTGTTTCGCGAGGATCTCAACAGAGCCATGTGAGATTTAAGATTTGCAAATCGCCGCATCACTCAAAAAACCCGCCATCCCGCGCAGCGAAGCGGCGGCCTTCCAGGCGAACGCATCACGTTTCCCATCTATGCAGCGCCTCATGTCCAATCTTCCCGCCGGCGCACACGCTTGGAGTCGCTTTCGCGCGCTTAGCCCTTATCTCTCCTAATAAAAATATCGAGCCCCGCCGCCTCCGCAAACGCCCGGAAATCCCTGTCCCGCGTCAGCAGCGCCACTCCCGCATCCACGCAGCTCTGCGCAATCAGCGCATCTCCCAGCCGCGCTTTTCGCCCGCGTCCCAGCACCTTCGCGCGCAGCTTTCCTGCCCTTTCCCAATATCCAGGTTGGATTTCGAGCAGTGGCACTTCCAGGAGAGTTTTCATCACTTCCGGCGGGAGTTTCGGTTCGCTCAGGAGTTCGCTCAAGACGACCGGTGCCATAACCACTTGCCGGTCTTCGAGCGCCTGGTCGAGCCGCCGCACATCCTCCCCGTCGCCGCCTTCAAGAAAGGCGACCCAGGTGCTCGTGTCGGCGGCAATCATCGGTCGGATTTCAGTTCGTCGAGCGCGCGCGTGAAGCGAACCTTGCCGCGAAAGCGGCGTAATCGGGCGTATGTTCGCGACGCCGCCACCAGCCGCAATCCGCTCCGCACCGTCTCCGTAATCCCCGCGCCGCTGGCTTCCTGAGCCTTTTCCAGCAGTTCAGCCGGGATCTCTACGGTGATCTTTCGCGCTGTAGCCATGACGTCATTATACCATATCGGATACCAGTATTGAGTATGGTATCAGAGCTTCTGCTCGACTTCTTCTTCCCCCTCCGTCTCTTGTTGCTATATCATCCATCCCACTCCGTAGTCGCCTGTATGCTCGATTGCACCAGGAGATCACTCCATGAGACTCGCTCTCTCGACGCTCGCACTTTTCTTCGCCTTCTTGCATCCTATCGCGGCCCAAAACGCCGAACGCCAGGATGCCTTTCTCAATCAAATGACCGGGCACTGGGTTCTCACAGGCCAGATCGCCGGACGCCAGACCACGCACGACGTGGACGCCGATTGGGTTCTCAATCGTGAGTACATCCGCCTTCACGAAGTCTCGCGCGAAAAGTCTCCCAGCGGTTCCCCCGCCTACGAAGCCATCGTCTTCATCGGCTGGGACGCCGATGCGCGCGAATACACCTTGCTCTGGCTCGACACGACTTCCGGCGCCGGACTCAACTCGCCCGTCATCGGCCGGGGACAATTCTCGGGCGATCGAATCGCTTTTCTCTTCAAGAGCCGCCAGGGCGACTTCCACACCACCTTCGCCTACGACAAATCGTCCGGCACGTGGAAGTGGATCATGGACGGCGAGGAAAACGGCAAGCTTTCTCCCTTCGCCCGCGTCACCCTCACGCGAAAATGAGTGCGCTTGCCAAAAATCCGTCCACGCTGTCCACAAACCCTCATTTGACGCCAATGTTATAATGTGAATTAGGCATATGAATTCTCATGTCGCACATGTCGAAGGTCTTCACAGCCGCGCGGCGCTTTTGGGCGCCCGCTTCTAATTCGCATCGCCCCGCCTTTCTTTCCGGATCGACTCTCCCATCAAAATCGCCATTTTCTAATCGCAAGTTAGGGCGATTAGAAATCGCCGTAACTTCTTCAAAACACTCGACCGGAGCAATTTCTAATCGCAAGTCAAACCCCGCCTTTCGGCTCACCTTGCATTGCTCTTCGTCTTTCGATCTCTGCCTTCAAATCGACGCGCCCGTGCCGCTTTTGAATGCTTTCGCGCTCGAATCAATCCGCCACGAATTTCCTCCGCGCGCCGCTACGGCGTCCCGGCATCTCAATGCACATCCGCCGAAACCTGTTGGCGCGAATTGCGGCCTCTCGTGTAAAATAAATCATTTAGGGAGAGGAATTTGACGCTCACACAGATCCACGGAACCAATCACGGAGCCAAGACTCTGGTCCGCGTGCGTCCCCGCGGATTTTGCGCCGGCGTGGTTCGCGCCGTCGATATCGTCGATCTGGCGCTTCAGGCCTATGGCCAGCCGGTCTACGTGCATCACGAGATTGTTCACAATCGCTACGTTGTCGATCAGCTTCGCCGCCGCGGCGCGATTTTCGTCGAATCTATCGCCGAGGTTCCCGAAGGCGCAACGCTCGTTTTCAGCGCCCACGGCGTGCCGCCGCGCGTTCGCGGCGAAGCCAAAGAGCGCAATCTGAAAATTATCGACGCCACTTGCCCTCTCGTCACCAAAGTGCATCTCGAGGCCCTGAAATTCGCGCGCGAAGGTCGCACGCTCATTCTCATCGGCCATCGCGACCACCAGGAAATCGTCGGCACTTCCGGCGAGGCACCGGATCAGACCGTCGTTGTCGGCAGCGTCGAGGAAGTGGATCAACTCGAAGTGCCCGATCCCAACCGCCTCGCTTTCCTCACCCAGACCACGCTGTCTCTCTACGACACGCAGGAAATTGTCGCCCGCCTTCGTGAGCGTTTTCCCGCAATCGTTGGTCCCGCGTCGGACGACATCTGCTATGCCACACAGAACCGCCAGGAAGCGGTCGAAGCGCTCACGCGCGAAGTGCAGTTGATTTTCGTCGTTGGCTCCGCCAATAGCTCCAATTCCAATCGCCTCGTCGAGGTCGCCAAGCGCGCCGGCGTTCCGGCTCGCCTGATCGAAGACGCGAACGATATCGAGGATGGCTGGGTGGATGGCGTCGATTCGCTCGGCCTCACTGCCGGCGCTTCCGCGCCGGAAGTGCTCGTCGAGCAGGTCAGCCAGCGGCTTTCGAATCTGGGATTCACGAATCAGCGCGACCTCGATTTGATCCGCGAGGATGTGCGCTTTACTTTGCCCGCCGAATTGGCGGCCCGGCAGGGAGCGCGCTGAAACGAGCCGCGCGCCGCCGGATGGGAGGAGTGAAAACGTGGCGGTCAAGATTGTCCGCCGGCCCAATCAAATTGCTCTCTTGGGGGCGCCCACCAGCGCGGCGGCTCTCTTGCCGGGCCATGAACAGGCGCCTCGCGCCCTCCGCGACGCTGGATTGGTCGACCGCCTCCGCTCCATCGGCTACGAAGTCTTCGATCATGGCGACGATCCCGTCCAGCTTTCCGCCCCCGACAACGACGGCCCTCGCGCCCGGAATATCTCCGCTGTTCTAAAGCTTCTCGAAGCTTTCAAGCCTCGCGTTGAATCTGCCGTCAAGTCCGGTGCGCTTCCCCTGATTCTAGGCGGTGATTGTTCGATTGCCCTCGCCGTCGTTGCCGGGCTCCGCCGCTATTATCGCAGCCCCGGAATGATCTACATGGATCGCGACGCCGACCTGAACACGCCCGCCACCACACCATCGGGCTGTGTCGATGGCATGGTCGTCTCTCATCTCATTGGCCGCGGCGCCGCTGAACTGGTCCGCTTCTGGGGAGAGCCCCCGCTTGTCCGCGAGCCCGATCTCGTGCTGTTCGGCGTCGACCGCCTGGATCCCCCCGAAGAGGAATTTCTCGTTCGCTCGCCTCTTCGTCGCTATCTTGCCTCCGACATTTTGCGCAAAGGCGCGGCAGCGGCGGCGAAGGAAGCGGTCGAACGTCTGCACGGCGCGCGCGGCGAATTTGTCCTGCATTTTGACGTCGACGTGATTTCCGATTTTCCCGCCACCAACTATCCCGGCGAGCGCGGGCTCTCGCTCCTGCAGGTGCAGGAAATCCTCGAAGTCTTCATCACGCAAAAAAATCTCGTGGCTGTCGAAGTCACCGCTTACAATCCGCTGAAGGATCATGATGCTTCCGGCGCGAACACGATCATCGACATTCTCGTTCGCGCGTTTGCCGTGCGCGCCGAATCTTTGCAGGCCAGCGCAGCGGCAGCCGGCGGCGAACCTGCCACGGCCGCCGTTGCCCGCGGGGACTCGCACGGGGAAGAAAAATCGGCATCCGATTCGCGGGACGACCGCAATGTCGAATCGGAATCGCATGCTCCCGCCATCGCCATCGGAGAAACTTGGTCTTCCGACGCGCTCGACGAACCCTCCCCGGATGGAGAAGGGGAGCCGGAAACTCCAGCCTCGGCGGATGAGGCCGGGAAAAATCCATCCTGAGTCGAAATCCCTCCCGGAAAAATCCCATGAAAAAATCCAGCCCGCGCCAAAGCGAGAATTTTCCATCCGTCATCATTTTCGATATCGATGGTGTGCTCGTCGGCACGAAGAAAACCTATCTGCTCACCGTTCTCCAGGTGGTGAAGCATTTCACCGGCAAGCGCGTCACCATGCGCGAACTCCACGAATGGAAGAATCGCCCGGGCTACAACGACGACTGGAAACTCTCTCACGCCTGGGTGAACTCTCTTGGCGCCAACGTATCTTTCGAGGACGTCCGCGCCAAGTTCCTCGAGCTCTATTGGGGCAAGAACCATCAAGGCAACGTCCGCTTCGAGGAATGGTTGTTGCCCAAGCCCGCGCTTCGGCGTCTCTCGCAGCGCGCGCAGCTCGCCGTCTTCACTGGGCGCGTCTTGGATGAGTTGGATTACACCTTCGACCGCTTCCGCGTCCGCCCTTATTTCGATCCCGTTATCACCGTCGAGAAAGTGACCGAAGGGAAGCCTTCTCCCGAGGGCCTTTACAAGATCCTTGACGGTCGCGATCCCGCCTCGGCGCTCTATCTCGGCGACAATGTCGACGATGCGCTTGCCGCGCAATCGGCCAACGTCCCCTTCGTCGGCATCCTGCCGCCACGCAGCGACGAATTCCGCCAGCGCAGTACCCGCCTGAAGGACCTCAGGGCCTTGGATATACTCGGCCATATCAAGGAGTTAGAGGTGTGGTTACGCGTCCGAGGGAGGCGGGAATGAGTTCTAGGACCATTGAGCCAATGGGCGGCCAGGACCTTTCGGTAGTACCCGAAAGGACACGCGTACCATTGTCCGAACCTCTTCTAAGTCGCATCATTTCATGCAGAGGCGGGGCGACTGCCCCTACACGCGTTCCCTATGGACTCCTCCAACCCGAGGGCCTTCGCGGCCCGCGCCTTCGTTCGCAGCCTCAATATTCTGCTGAAGTTTGCTCGCATGTACGATTTTGGTCATCCGCGCACCGCCCGGCAGTACGAAACAGCATGGACCGAGCTTCGGACGGCGATTGGGTCCGATAACGACGCGGGACTTTTGATCGCCGTCACCGGCGATCAGCTTTTGCTCGACGGTACGCCTCTCGATTCCGCAGCTGCGGAAAAAAGTTTTGCGCGCATGCTTTCCGTTTCCGGAATTTCCAGCATCCATTTTTCCCCGAAGGTTACGCAGGCAAGCCTTGCGCGCTTCGTGCGCGGCTTTCCCACAGGAAATTCCTCAAAGCCACAGAAGCTTGCTGAGCAATTAAAGGCGGCGCTTCAAGGCGACCCACATATTCACGTCAACGAGGTCTGCTTCGTTCCCGCCGATTCGGCCGTCGCCAAGTCCACGATCGCCGCACAGCTCACCGCGCGCACGCTTGGCATGGGCTCGACGCAGGCGGACGAATTGTTCAGCGATCCTGAGAAACTCCTCCAACTCATCGTGGCCGCCGAAGGCACAAAAGGCGGCGGTCCCGGCACCGGTACAGGTTCTGGAAGCGGCAGATCCGGCAGCGGCACAGGAACGGGCGAGTCCGGTTCGGGTACCGGGAATGGAAGCGGCGGTGTTGGTGGAGCTGGAAACGGTCCAGGTGGTAGCGGAGGTGGAGTTGGCGGCTATTCGAGTGGCCCGGCAGATCTCACTGGCCGGGGCGGCTCGGTGCAGAATGCGGGTGGAAATGCACCTGGATTCTATTCGTCCGGTTTAGGGCGCGCGTCCGGCTCTGGCGGCGAAGGAGCAGGATTCAGCGGACCTGCAACGGCCATCAACGCAGGCAGCCATTCGGGTTCCGGCACAGGAACAGGCGCCGGAACGGGGGGCGGGACCGGGACTTGGAATATCGTGAATTCCTCCGGTGAGGGCGGTGGAGCGCCGCTCGACCCGAATGCTGGCGGGTTTTGGTTGGGCAAGGAGTCAGGTGGTGGAACTTCTGGCGGCGGAACGAGTCTGACCGGTGGAACTGGTGTTGTTGCTGGAAGTGAATCAGGGAGCGGAGGCCCTGCGCCCAGCGGCGGCTCAGTGGGAACGTGGAATATCGTGAACTCGTCTGCCGGTGGAGGTGGAGCGCCGCTCGATCCGAACGCAGGAGGATTCTGGCTGGGCAAAGAATCGAGTGGTGCGCCCAGCGGCGGTGGAACGAGCCTGAGCGGCAGTGCCCCCATTGTTGCCGGCCGCGAATCAGGCAGCGGAGGTTCATCTCCAGGTGGTGGGTCCGCAGGAACATGGAACATTCTGAATGCTTCAGGAGGAAGCGGCGGGACGCCGCTCGATCCAAACGCAGGAGGATTCTGGTTCGGTAAGGAAAGCTCTGGCACCGCGTCGGGCGGAGGAGCAAACGGTCCGACGGGAGTGGAAATTGGCGGTTCACCCGGAGCCGGAGCTGCCAGCATGCATGGTGCGCCGAGCGGCGCCCCGCAGGGATCTCCAGCGCCGGGAGCTATCGGCGGAGGCAGATCTGGATCGGCGCCGAGCCCGAAATCGTGGCAAGTTCCGGAAAGCAGTGGCGAGAACGAAAGTCAAGGTGCGGGGGGAGTGGGCCGGTGGACCACGGCGACAAAGGGAATTCGCGGAACGCGAAACGCGCGCAACGTGACACCTGGTTCAATGTCCGTCGAGACCGGACTGATGACACTGCATCAGGACGAACTGCAGGGAATTCTGCAAGTGCTCGCACAGATCGCGCGCACGAACGAAGGCGAAAAGAACAAGCTCGATCCGACGGCCTTTCAATCGCGGCTTTCCACACTGCCCCGGCGCGCGCGATTCACGGTGAGCCAGGCGCTCTCGGCTCTGGCGGCGCAAGCTCCATCGGAATCCTCCGACCGTCCAACGCTGATGAAGCTGGCGGAACACATCGCGATCCGATATGCGCTTGAAAGCTACGAGCGCGGCGACATTGAAGTGAACACCGTGCGAACGATGCTCGATGACATGAACCAGGAGCTCGACGGGCTGCGGAAAATCCTCGGTGTGTACGAAGAGAAGATGGCGCAGGCGGGCCTGGACGTGCAGTCGCACGTGGATTTGCTGGCGCAGCAATTCTGGGCGCAGGTGACGGAAGAGAAAGCGAAGAACGTGCTGGAATCTTCGGAGGCATGGTGCGTGCCTCCGCAGAAAGTCCGGGAATACGTCGAAAGTCTTCTCAAGAAAGAAGACAGCGAAGGCGCCGAGAAAGTCTTAACCAATTACGCCTCGTGCATGGCGGCAAAATCGCCGGAAGCGCGACGGCAGTCAGCGATGGGCGTGGCGGAGCTCGCCAGCCTGTATGCGAAATTGAGCGACCGCTTGCTAGTGAGCACGATTCGCCAGGCAGGCGTGCAACTGGCAGAAGAAACTGACTCGCAATTGCAAAGCGTGGTGGGAGCGGCCTTCGTCCGCCTGTCGCAAGAGGCAACGAAGAAACGTGCTTTTCCGGCAGTGCAGCGCGCGGTGGAACTGGTGGATTACGTGGAGACGGAAAGGCCGGGGGTGGGGAAAAACCTTCGCCCGAGAATCGCCGTCGAAGACCGCTTGCCGGAGTTCATCGAAGAAGCCGTGAAGAATGGAAGCGCACCAGATGGGCTGACGGACTTGCTGCGGCGAATTCCTGGACCGGCGGCAGATCACTTGGCGAAACGGTTCAGCCGCGCCGGATTCCGCGACGATTGCGATCTGCTGATCTCGATGACCAATAATCTCGGCCCAGAAGGGATCGAGCACTTGCGCCAGCAACTGCTCAACGGAAAATCAACGGAGGCGCTGGAGGCAGTGGGATTGCTCGCTCGCATCGACCTGCCGATGCTGGAGCAGGCGCTGCCAGGCAAACTACGCGAGTGGAAGCGCACCTCTCACGACCGGATGGTGCGGCAGATCGCCGCCAGCGGATCTTCCGAGCGCGGACGGCTGTTGCTGGGCCTCTTCGATCTGATCGACCCGCTGATCCAGCCTCTGGCCGTGGACGAAATCGGGTTGAGCAGCGAAAAGCTCGCGGATATGAAGTTGGTCCGGCTGGCGGAAGGGGATTTGCCGAGCGACGGGTCTCCTTATTTGCAACTGAAAGCGATTGAGGCGCTCGGGAGGCTCCGCACCGCTGCCGCCGAACACGTACTGCGAAAGATTGCGGAGACCAGGAAGGTCTTTGGGTGGGCAAGCGCGAGTGAGTTGCGCGTGGTGGCGACGCAGGCGATGGAAAAGATCGATCCAGAGTGGGCCAAGAGCTTTTTGCCGTCGAGCGGACTGAGCGTGGCGGAGCTTTCGATCGAGGTGTTGGATCCCGATCCAAACTCGTCCGCGATCCGGCAGCGCCGCTATCCGAGAATGCGGCTGGAGCGGCCGGTTCCCGCCACAACCACGAACCTAAAAGAAAACTGCCACATGGAAATTCCGGAAATGACGCTGGGCGGGGGCGTGGCGTTTTGCGACGCGAGCTTGCATCCGGGAACCGTGGTTGGAATCCGCATGAATCCGGGACAGAAGCCGGTGAAGGCGAAGGCGATCGTGCGCGACGCGAATACGCAGGCGCGCGCGTTTGAAGTGGTGGAAATGGATTTGGAAGAGAGAGCCAAGCTTCGAAAACTGCTCGTGCAACTGGGGAATTTGCTGAAACAGACCACCCCGCAAGAGCGCAGCCGGCGCGGCGCGCGCACGCTGCTCACGTCACAGTCCTAGGAAAACCGAAACACGGCGGGCGCAGAAAAGGTGCCGATCGGCAGAGCCGCTCGCACGAGCAGAAGCAAATCTCAGCCCAATCTATGAAAACGCTGCGATGCGGATGACAAGTTGCGTCATCCAACGACGGCGCGGACCAGTCGCTTGACGTGGCGAAGGCGAATGCGGCGAGCCCTGTGCAGCAAGCCAGAGACGCCGGATTCGCGGAACGTGGCGCGAGCGTCCCGCCAGTAAACGTCAAACATACTTTCCGATACATCCCGATAGAACTGCGAAGAGAAAGAGCCGTTGGCAATCCGGCGAGAAAGCTCCTCGAAGCGTTCGAGAATGGCGTGTGCCTCGGCCTCTGAAGGAACGACAGCCCAGCCATCTTGCGAGAGAACAACCGGACGAACTTCGAGCTGAGCCAAAGCACCTTGGTCGGTAATAGAGACGACTACGACGAGACCCTCCGCTTCGAGAGAAGAGGAAATATAGCCGGAGACGAGGCTGCCAAGACCGTAGAAGCAGGCGGAGGTGCGGCAGGAGGAAGCGACAAGACGCGCGCCGGAAATTCGGTGGGAGTGTGATGCGGCGACCACGTCGAAACCGGCGGCGGCGAGCGAGTCCAAGAGACGGACGTCTTCCGGGTCTGGATGGCTGGTGCGAAGGAAACCGGCGTGAAGCAGACCGACGCAGAACTGCGCGCCCGCGGCGCGAAGCGAGCGCAGCGCTTGCATTGCGCGGGCGAGCGTGGCGGGCTCGACTCCTGCAAAACGACGGGTTGCGGGATCGCGCGTTGCCTTGGCAGCGACCCAGAAACCTACGCGAAGATTTTCCGGACCGTTCCAAATGAACACGCCGGGAGAGTCTCTAAGAGAACGGCCGGCACCGATGGGAGAAAGACCGCGGCAGGAGATGGCAGCGAGAGTATGGTCGACACCCGCAGAACCAAAATCGAAGGAGTGATTATTGGCGGCGCCTACGATTTGAAGACGGAGGGCCACGAGATAGTCGAGCGAATCGGCGGGAGCGGAAACGATGTCGCCGAGACCGTTGAGGCGGCGCGGAGGAAGACCTGCGGCATCGAGAACCGCTTCTAGATTGACGATGCCAATGTCGGCATCCTGAAAGACAGGCGTGACGAGACGCGCCATGGATTGCCATGTCTCGCCCTCTGGAAGGGCCAGGCGGCCGGAAGGAAGGAAGTCTCCGACGATCGCAATGCGAGCGACCGCCTTTTCGGCGGAAGACGATTGCCACAGGACGCGAGAAGGTGCGGATGCCGGTTCTTCGGGCATGGCAATTATGCGGGGAGGCGCGAAGCGATCCATTGAAGGAGCCGCCGCCGCATGGGATGGGCCCACATGGGAAGAACGACCATCAGAAGAAGCGCGACAACAATGCCGGAAGCGGTGCGGATGGAGAATAGAGATGATGTCCATGAAGAGTGAAAGTACGGAAGGAAGAGAGCCGAACCAAGGACGGCGGCAAAGAGGAGAAGGAAACTATTCGCAGGCCAAAGATAGGAGAAGGAGAGACGGTGCTTGCGATGATAGGAAATAAGAACGATCAGATAACCAACCGCTAGAGAAATTGCCGCCGCCACGACTATGGCAAGACCTCCCAAGAATTTCCCCGCGAGAAAACCGAGAACCGCATTTAGCGTTAGCGTCGAAAGACATCCGACGCCAACCGAACTCAAGTCACCCACGGCCAAGTCGACAACGTAAGCGGGGTTGCAGAGGATATTGACGAGCCAGCCAGCCGCGAGAAGAGCGATCATCACAACGAACACAGAATCGCAACGGCCCAGCCAAATGCGCGAAACGACAGGTGCGAGCACGACCAAGAACGCAAACAGAGGAATCGAGAAGTAGAAGACGACGCGATAGGAATCGCGATAGACGCGGGGGATCGTTGTGGGATCACGTTCCTGAAGACCGGCAATCGTGGGCACGAGCACCTGGTTGGCTTGCACGATTAATTCTCGGAAGGTAATGACCCAGCGCATGGCCATGTCGTAGAGACCGGCCATGAAAAGGCCGCCGAATTTGGCAAGGAGCGCCTTCGTGAGCGGTTCGCGGGCCGCCTGGCCGGCGGTGATGAACTGGAACTGGAGACTGTAGGAGAACATCTCGCGGAAGAGCGGCTTATTGAAGCGATGGGGAAAAAGCGGCAACTGGGGCACGAGCCGGTGGAGAAAAATCCAAGCGGCGGCGAGGGAAAGCGACGCAGTGAATAGTTGCGCTTCGGCCAGGCCAAAGAGGCCGCGCGACGGGACGAGCAGAAAAGCCAAAACGAGATAGGCGACGGAAGCTCCGAAGACCAGGGAATTTCGGTGTGTGACGAGTTCGTGCCCGGAGAGGCCCGCCTGAAGGACAGAGGCACAGAGATTCAGCCAGAGAGAGACGAGCCCGAAAGGGAGAATCGCGAGTGCCTCGGAAAAGCGAGAGGCAGGAAGAACGAAGCGCAGCGCCCAGGAGCCAACAGGATAAAGCAAGAGAGAAGCCGCGCCGACAGCGACGGCAATCGAAAGAAGGGCTGTTTGCAGGAGCAGGGAGACGCGCGAGGAATCGCCGCGAGCGGCGTATTTCGCAACGAATTTAACGACTCCCGTGGAGAAGCCTTGGTTGGCGAGGGTGACGATAGAAGTGGTGGCGAGAACGAGAGACCAGATACCGAGACGCTCGACGCCGATGGTGCGGACGAGAAAGCGGTAGAGAAAAAATAAGACCGCGGCGCTGCCGAGGATTTGCGCGAGGGCGGAGAGGGCGTTGTCGAAGATTTGACGGGTTTTCACCGGGAGCGGGTAGACAAACGCGAAAGACGGTAAGGATCAAGCGGCGCGAGAGTGACGGCGGGCAGGGGTCCACTGTCCTGCGGGACGGCGCGCGAGGCATTGGAGCGTTCCGACCAGGGCGGCGAAATTCACGAGGCAGAACGAGAAAGGCATAGACCAGAGCAAGAAACTGCTACGACGGCGAAGAGCGGCTCCAAGAAGCGCGAATGCGTAGAAAACAAGTTGCAGAAACAGCGAAGCGCGAAAAACGGGGTGCGCAAGAAGAAACAGATTCGAGAGGAGCAGGGAGATCAAGAAATAGGGTACGAGCCAGCGGAGGATTTTGTGCGACCAAAGGGCGATAGCGACGGAGCCGTGACGAAAAGGGTTGAGGATTGCGGCGTTGGCGAGGAGGCCACGAAAGTCTTTGGAGATGATGCGCGATTTGAGGCGAAGCATCGAAGCGGGCAGTTTCTGTTCGAGGAGGGTGACAGCAACGGCGCGCGGCTCGAGGAGGTTGAGGAAGCCGGAGGACGCAACGCGGAGGGGCAAGACGAAGTCGTCGCCATGTGCGGGATCAAGTGGCTGCCAGAGTGACCGGCGCATGGAGAAAAGGGAGCCGGAAGCCATGGCCAGAAGGCCGCGAGCGCTTTCTTCGGCGCGGATCCAGGATTCATAGCGGAGATAGACGCCTTCGTTTTGCGTGACGGGAGTCTCGGATTCGTTTTCATAGAGAGGCCTGGCTGTGACAAGCCCGACGCGCGCATCGGAAAAACGGAAGACGAGGAGCCGCAGCGTCTCAGGAGCGAAGAAACAATCGGCGTCCGTGAATACGAGCAGCGAGCCAGTGGCAAATTTGACGAGCCCGTTTTGAATGCCGCTTTTGCCGATCTGTTGGGGGAAGGAGAGAAGGCTTACACCTTGCGAATGGAAGCGGCGGACGATTTCTTCGGTGCGGTCGGAGGAGCCGTCGCTGCCGACGAGAATCTCGATTTTGTCGCGTGGGTAATCCACGGCCAACAAGTTGAGAAGTTTTCCTTCGATGACGGATTCTTCATTCCGTGCGGCGACGATGATGGAAAGAGAGGGCCAATCGACGATAGGCGCTTCCACGGGAGACCGGCGGCGGCCGAGCAGTCCCGATACGAGGATGAGCGGGTAGCCGAAATATACATACAAAATGAGTGCGGCGGAGGTGCAAAAAAGAATCAGCATGGAGATCCCAGATTCATGCGGCAGCCGTGCGAGTCGCATCGAGCGAGGCACGGGCAGACGGGAGCCTGGCGTAGGAAATCAGGCGAATTCCGCACCCGGCTATGATAGCGCGCAATTCGGGATTCACGAGCCAGCGGAGTTCCTCTTCGCGCTGAGAACAGATCGCGTCGAGCGCTGCTCCATCACTCGATCGAGGGAGGCTCGGATGGCAGGCGAGTTCGAAGATCCCTTGTGGAAGATGGTGAAGCGCAGTCGACCGACGCGCTGCGAGCGCGGAAGGATTATTGCGGTCCCGCGAGAGAAAGGAAATGCGCGCATCCGGAGAAATGAGGCGGCGAAAAATTGTAGATTGCAAAGCGGTGCGATAGAAACCAACCAGGATGCGGCGAAGAGGTCCGCCCTCGTGCGGGCCGCCAAGCGAATGCGGGCGGGGAAACACGGCACAGCGGGAAGAGCGCGCGCAGAAGACTCCTTCGGAGGCAAGCACGCGGGCGAAAGGAACGGCGGCGGCGGGATAGAGGTGCATGTGATGGTGGGAATCCGCGTGCGTGGGGGAGATGCCATGAATCTTCACCCAACGGAGCTGCGCGCGGAATTCGGCCTCGATTTCACGGGGATTTACCTGCCAACGCCAGAGACGGCGTGCCATTTCGAGCGGGGGATGGAAGAGGCCGGAAGAGTCGACGAGCGAGGGGACTTCCGAGAGATGAAGAAGCGAACGCCCCTGGCAGATATTGAGATGACACCCGACGCCGAGAGTGCGCGTATCTTGAAGGCGCTCGACGGCGTATTCGGCGGCGGGCATATTGGGCATGAGCGAAGCGCTGGTGAGGATGCCGTGAGAGTGGGCGAGGAAAATGCCGTCGGTGATGGAGTGCGTCATGCCGAGATCGTCGGCATTGACGATCAAGAAGGATAGATTCATCGGAGAGCCTCATTGATGATGAGAGGAATTTTTCCGCCAGGCCGCGACAGGGGGCGGTCGGCAAGCTCGAAAGAGACGCGGACCTGAGGTCCGAGGAGCGATTGGAGACGCTCGCGCAAGTCGGCGGTTTCTTCGAGCGAGCGCTGACCTCCGGGGACAGATCGAATGGAAACTTTGCCAGGAGCCGAGTGTATGAACTGGCAGAAGTGCAGAGAAGAAGTCTGTTTGAGAAGTTGATTCAGGGCGCGTGGAGAGAACAGGCGGCCATCGGGAAGGCGAAGGATGTCGCTTTCGCGTGTGATCGTAGGAAGGACGAGGGGAAATGCGCGGCCGCAAGCACAGGGCGGGCCGAGCTGCCATCGGCCACGGTCGCCGATGCG
>Ga0335072_10001270_pt1 | contig 41553 bp, 37 predicted proteins | sample Lox_Sample_21_FD_206725 | JGI IMG/M metagenome (GOLD analysis project Ga0335072, IMG submission 206725) | Soil microbial communities from Loxahatchee National Wildlife Refuge, Florida, United States - Lox_Sample_2.1 | ecosystem: Environmental > Terrestrial > Soil > Wetlands | place: USA... | reverse complement strand
CTCTGGTAGGTACGACGTCTCAGTATATGCGTGGTGGTTCTGATGAACACTCATAATGTTGAACCAATCCTCTTTCTGAGTCCCAGGCTGGAAGAATTTGACTTTACCATCGCGGAAGGTTCGATAGAGACGTTCGTCGCGGACGTTGGACAAGCCGTAGAGAGCTAGTTTGGTACGCCCTTTCTGGAGGAGTACAGGCTTGACGAGGATATTGTCACTCTCCGGAGTGCGGCCGTAATAATTCAGGAGCCCTGAGCACTGTAGGATGTCGAGAGCAGCGTAGTGGCCTTCGCCAGAAGGGTCATCGTGGTTGCCGTGAATTGAAAAGACAGGTATTGCGACATTGATGTCGAGGTCTTCATAGTTGACATGATTGAAGTCTCCACCAAGAGTCTCTGAGGCATCGCTGAGCATTTCGAGCTCGCATGGTTTTTCGCCGTAGCAATTCATCCGAAGGGAGCGCATGACGTTGTACATGGATTTTCGTGAAGGTTTGTTCTCGTGGAATAGGTCGCCGGCCAACAGCACCATGTCGACATCGCGGTCTTTAGCAATGCACATTATTTCGTGGAAAGACTTCCAAGAGTCATCACCTCGAACTGGATCACGTTCATTGTAGCCAACATGGTTGTCAGTTGCCACGAGAACGCGGATGGTGTCTGCAGCTGAAAGCGCAGGCATGATGAGAGGCTAATTCGAGGACGGGCATGAAGAAGGGTTCAAGGCCAGAGAACAAAGCATTTTCTAGTAACCTTGAGGCCGCTAGTGCTTGCTGCCTGCTTCACAACGCGACACGAAAATCGGAAGATTAGGCAAATAGCTCGCCACCTATCTCGGAAATACCAAATCCGTTGAATCAAGGTATGAGAATAGTAGGGGTGAATGTCGCGTCTAAAGCATCATACGTCGAACTTACTGCAGGAAGCAACGGACGCTGCTGGTGAGGACCGTTTTCATTTCCGCCACAAGTCTTGGCGCCTTGCCCACCGTCTGGCTGACCTCCTAAATCTCCCTAAAGACCATTCTCACCACCTACAATGCCACCGCAATGGTATATTGTATGATGGATGCGACCCCTAAACTGCCTCTAACCTGTAGGTGGAAGCTTTACGAAACAGCATACCTGGATTTATTTTCCTATTTCTGAACAGTTGGAGCATTGTGCCCGGGCCCCCTTTGACAAAGTGTTATAGACCTTCCTGAGACAATTCTGGTTCGAATCGTGCAATGAGATTAGGTGCACCTCTTCTCCATTCATCTACATTGCTCATTCAATGCCAGAACTTCAATTCCTTGCCCCGCACCCTCTGCCAGCCTGCATCCAAAGCTTGAACAACTTCTTCCGGCAGCGGACCCTGGTCCAGAGCTGTCAAATTCTCCTCGAGGTGCTTTGTGCTACTCGCGCCGATGATGACAGCATCACCCTTCTCTCTCTTCAGCTGTGAGTGGTGCGACAGCCACCTAAGTGCACATTCCGTCTCTGTCAGCCCGTGCTTCTTTGCCACCGGACGAATGATATCTAATGCGTCAAAGTAGAGGTCGTCCCAATAGCGGCCGCGGTGCAGCTGGCCCTGCATTCTGTTCGGGTCGAATCGGCCACCCTGTTCGACATCCTTCGTGTCGCGGTGATAACGGTCTGTCAGGAAGCCGCCGGCGAGCGGGTTAAAGCAGTACAAAGACATGCCGTAGTGGCGGAGACAAGGGAACAGCTCAGATTCAACGGCACGGTGTAGCGCGTTGTATAAGCCCTGGTACACGCTCGGTTTAATCCACCCATTGTGTTCGCAGATCTCGCAGATTTTTGCCACTTCCCACGAATGGTAGTTGCTGATGCCGAAGTGCTCAAAGTAGCCTTCTTTATGCAGTTTGTCGACCTCCCGAAATGTAGTTTCAAATGGAGTGGATCGATCTGGCCCGTGCAAGTACCACAGGCGAAGCTTATCGGTCTTAAGCGCTTTCAGACTAGCCATAAGACCTGCGCGGAGATCCTCTGGCGAGTGAGAATAATGCTCCGTTGCCAGGGCTGGGCGAAGAGCCGTCGGGTAGAGCTTCGTATCCATTACCAATCCCCGGTCTTGCCAATGGAGATTTCCAAGATACTCTTCCGATGAACCCTCGCCGTAGACACGAGCAGTATCAATTTCTTTATGACCATGCTTCTGAAAGGTGTCTAGGATGGCGGCAGTGTCCTCAAGAGTGAACACACGAGTCATCTCAATGCCTTAGAATTTGTTAGGTCAGTACGAGAGAATCGCGATGATCTATTTAGTGTGAAACTGACCCGGCTTTCCGATGGTCATCGCGCCAAAGACCACATTGACATTGCTTTTTGGTAGGCTGGCCATGTCGGCGATTTTCTTCAAAGCCGTGTGTACTGAAAGTGTGTAAAGGATCACACAGCTACGCTGGCTTGCGAGAAAGGGCCGAGAAATCGCCCATTATGTGAGGGGTGTCCCACGCGATATAAGGCATATTTGCACTTCTAGCATTCAGGTGACTCGGGATGGAGCATTAAGTCCGCAAATTCCAAGAGCCCCAATATCCAAAGTCCGAGACAAATGACATCTTCTAGACTTTGAAAAGCGCATTGTCTGTTGGGGAAGCTTTCGGCCCAAAAGCCGATCGTACCAATTTAGACTAGCAGTTCGGGTGTCAATTCGGCTAACTAAACAAGTCTCAGCAATGATTGGTTGCTAGGGCGCGTTCTTGCGAAGGCTTCGGCCGATGAAATACCAAGACGAATATTTCTTCCATGTCGTGAGTTGTCGGCCAGGGTCGACTAGGTTTGCCACCATATTTTTCTCTTCCACTCCAGACCATGGACGGAATCAAAGCAAAGATCTCCACAGCTATCTGCATCATCATTTTCGGTCGTTCTCGTAGTTCTGCCCTACCATGACCCTGCCCATTGCCACTCCTTCTAGTGGATGTCCTCACTCTGGACCTATCACCACTCCTGCGCGCCTCTTCTCCTGTAGGTGGAGTCAAAATGTGTAGCGTCAAGCCAGATCTTCCCACACCTAGTTCCCATTCGATCGCAGTTTGGCCCCCTTTTCTTAGCATTGCCGACAAAGACGTGTCGGCCAATGCTACCCACAGAGCTCGGCGTTATCAACACGCAATCATGTCAACAGTCTTAATTCCGTAGTCACCGCTCAAGACAAAAGCTGTTGACCGTCAGCGGAGTTTAGAGAAGCATCTATCCTATATCTTCGGCCGCTGCCTGCCTCTCTCCAGAAGCCTGAAAACATACATTACCAGACACAGAATAAGCCAACACAGATACTCAACCAAGATGTCGACCGAGTACAAGTTCCAAGGCTGGCTTGGCCTTGACTCCAACTCAGCCAAGGGCAATATGGTGTGGCGAGAATACGAGCCAAAGCCATTCGAAGAGACGGACGTTGATATCAAGATAACCCATTGTGGTATCTGCGGTTCGGATATCTCTACCCTTCGGTCTGGCTGGGCTCCTTCAAATTACCCCATCTGCGTTGGCCATGAGATTGTCGGGGAGGCCGTTCGCGTCGGTTCAAAGGTGAAGGACATCAACGTCGGCGATAGAGTCGGGGTCGGCGCACAAGCTGGATCTTGCCAGAACCAGAGAGGTGACTGCGAGGCGTGTGCAGATGGGTACGTACTGTCAAGCCGTGATTGACTTTGGACGTTATGCTGAAATTCTTCCTCATTTAGCCTAGAACCTCATTGCGAGTCTTCCACCCTCACCTATGACAGCAAGTGGCCGGACGGCAGCAAGGCATATGGAGGATATGCAGACTACTGGCGGGGTAGCGGTGCCTTCGTATTCAAGATTCCAGATGCTATTCCGTCTGACATTGCCGCTCCTATGCTCTGCGGTGGAATTACAGCATTCTCCCCACTTTTACAGTACAAAGCCGGCCCAGGAAAGAAGGTTGGGATCATAGGTATTGGTGGGCTCGGTCATTTCGGCATCCTTGGTGCGAATGCACTAGGCTGCGACGAGATTGTTGCCATCTCTCGAACGAGTGCCAAGAGGGAAGATGCCCTGAAAATGGGAGCGACAAAGTTCATCGCAACGGATGAGGATCCAGACTGGGCGACAAAGAATGCTAGCACTCTGGATCTTATCGTCTGCACCGTTTCTTCACCGAAGATGCCGATTCAGGAATACCTTGGTCTACTGCGTCTGAAAGGCCAGTTTGTTCAAGTTGGCGCACCGGAAGATAAAATTCCTGGCTTTAGCAGTAAGTCTAAGGTCTTCTCCCAGATAACTTTATCCCATAGCGAGTGCGCTGACAGAAAAATCGCAGTGTTTGCCCTGATCTTCAAGCGCTGCAGCCTGGCAGGCAGCTTGATAGGCCCCCCGCGAGAGATCAAGCAAATGTTGGAAATTTTTGCGGAAAAGGGTGTGCGGACATGGAATAACAATGTACCAATGAGGGAGGCCAATAAGGCCATCGTTGATATGGAAGCCGGAAAGGCTCGATACAGATACGTGTTGGTCAACGAGAAACATATCGCATGAACAAGACGTGGAAGAGCCAGTTCAAATCGAAGAAAAGGGTGCAAAATGGAGGACCACGGAGTTTTGGCTAGCGAAATGGTAAAATGTTGATCAGACAGTCCAGGTAGCAAAAGCACCACTTTTGGCGCAAATTGGAGCGGCTAGCTTAATTTCATAGTGTCCTCCTCTTACTCCGTGGCTGCATAGCCTGTCTTTCGGGCTACTAACGCAGTGAGCCACCAATATTTGTCATTTTGTTTCCATTGCATGCTCTGTCCAGACTGCAGTTCGATTTTGAGAGGAATTTGCTGACTTCATAGGATTCGAACAAACCTCAACCTTCTCCTCCCCGGCAGCTTATTTCTCGGGACAGAGGCCGTCGATATTGATTCATACTTGGATTTGGTTGGCTAACCCAGCAGGAAGCTCCACGTAGAATCTCTTATCGGCGCACTAGGATCCAGATCCACACCTTGACCCATTTGCTCCAACCAAAATGATGTATTGCCATCAGTGACACCGCCAAACGTAGCAAAGCTTGCTGCCTGGTCGATTGAGAACATGGGATCTCGGCCCCAGTCATAGAGATTAGGTTGAGACAAATTCATAGGACTCTGTTGGTCGTGGAGGCGGCCACTCTGTGGCAAGTTGTTCGTGTGCTGTGCGTCACTCACTTGAAATGGCCCTTGAGCCAGAGCTTGTTGATGGGCAGAGTCTTCATCAATTATTGAAGACCATTTAATCTTCAGATAGCATGTCGTGAGTATCTGTGCGCCTGATTTAGCCATAGGGTTCCTCTCTTTCATTGCGTCAAGTCTAATGATGGCTTGGCGGAGAACACGTTGGATATGCTGTAAGAGAGAGCGATCCAGCGGCCAATGCTCGAGCGTCGTAGCCGATAAGAAGATGCCTGCATCAATGGTATAAAAGGAAAGAGTGTAGATCTTGTAGTGATGTCTGCTCATGAGTTCAAACAAGCGTTGCTGCGATTCTAGACAATCCAGCGCGGCTTGTATCGCTGCGTGTCGGCTTTCGGTATGTAACGCCGCGTGTGGCCTATGCAACGCGACGAGAAATGAGCTTGCCGCACTCGATATATGCTGGCGTTGTTTCGGCAAGTTAGGACATCGTAAGTCCCAAGAGACATCCGGGTTTTCGGGCCGAACGACAGGTGGTAAAGCGTTGAGTAACGAAACAACCTGGTCATGCAGCGTCTTTACCACGTTATAATCTTTCAGATGGGGCTTGTCGGCCCCGAGAGATAGCATTTGATGCGTCATTTGTCCCAGCGCATAATGAAAGAGGTGTGACGAATATGAAGATGGTGCATCATTCAAGTTCGTAGTGGATGGTACCCTCCTAGAAGGATCTTCAGGAATATCGCAGTCTAGAGGCGCCTTGACGGTACAATCGCTCGCATTGATAGTCCGAGGCCGTCCAAGAATTAAGGCCATGTGGCTGGTTGAGTTAGAAATTGGAAGCTTAACACGTTCGGAGGCGCTGACCTGTCCCAGATGAACAAAGTGACCCACAGGCGTCTCTTGTATTCATCATACCAGAGCCGGGAGAGCGTATCACCAACGTCATCCGCCGCTTCCTGGTGAACCGAACACTGCATATGTAGTCCCAAATCTTGAGCCTGTCTAAAGGCAAATGTCAGCGCGCTTCTTGCTGGACACGGAGGAGAGTGTCTTCCCTGATTGCATCTCCCAAGCTGTACCAAGATTCCGTTCCTCGACTACAGTTCTTTAGCCAAAGAGCTCTCATCAGATCCTGTTGGACAGCAGTGAGTGATGAATTATGCCGCCCTAACAAGGTCATAATATCCATGCCGAGCCTGCTATACTCCTGTGAGAGCCGGTCACAAGCTGCAGGGTCTTCCAAATGAAGGACTCTGGCGCTTGCGGTATTGGGTGGCAGATATTGCAATGCCACAGCAAGGACCTGAAACAACAATGCTGGAAAATATTGTAGGTCGCGCAGAATATTTCCAAATTCACCTTTTGTGGGCATAGCGCCGCTCACAGTATGCCAGGAGTTGTGAAGCTTGTCGAAATAATGCCGCTCAAGAACTCCAAAATACCAATTTGCCTCGGAAAAGAAGACGTCGACTAATTCTTTGGCAATGGTGTTGCTCGGCAGCTGTTTTACAAGACCGCGGAATCTGTCCTCCATATCGGGTGAGAGCAAAGACCGAGTAGAGGCGAGGGTGGTATCTGGCAATCCAGTCCTCTCTTGAAGCAACTACTTCGATCAGACATCGCTGATGCAGCTCAGATGGGATATCACCTTTTGCAAACTCATGAACGCGTTATTGTCATTCATGGAAGAGTATCCCACTTGGGCTGGAAGATCCAAAGGTGTGGGTGGCGGGTTCAACGCATCCTTCTCCTTATCCACCTGTTGCCCTAACGACGATGTGTATTGTTCCTGAGGCAAATTGCCCTCTCCGAAACTGTACAACAGCGTCAGCAGATGCCAATAATGATAGACCAGGCCTAGTCAGGACCCCGACGACAGTCCTGGTGGGCCGCAGGTAAGTTCGGTGGTGAACAAACCTGCTTAGCTGGGACGAACTCGACCACAATAATTTGCTCACCAGAGACATAGAGATAGAAATGGTAACGAATTAGATGGGTTGGCTCACACTGCAGAGTTGCTGTAAGAGCATTTTTCAGGGACATTTCGCGCTATGCAGACGTTGCAAGGCCTTGCGCGGTTACACTGCCCAGACTTAGCGGATCCTATGGCACATGAAGGTAGATAAAAACTTGGCAAGGACCTTTTGTTTTCTACGGTAGCATTCTGTGCACGTCGTCACTATACGTCGTCTCTTCGAAGGCGAACTTTCCATGACCGATTTCCTGAGGGGTGTTGGTTGTCAAACAAAATAACTGCGTTTGGGGCGCGCACCCCTAAATAGAAAGGTCAGCTTTATGCGCACATGAAGCTAGGTAAGTAGCATTCACGGTTGTTGTCAATAGCTGCATCGTAAACGAGCAGCGAACAGAACAGTGCTCTGTAAGTTGAGATGAGGAATTCGGCCACGCCAAGAAAATCTGCGTTCTGAAATGAGTCGCTCTGCGCACGTGACGGCTCACGGAGGTGTACCACAGCAAGTGTATCTTTGTCCCGCAGCTCCTGAACAATGCAGGTGCTAGTTGTGTGGCTAACGCACACCCAAGTCTCAATACCTTCCCTTTTACAGAACACAAAGCGAGTGCCAGCCTTAAGATGGTGGTGTCTGGGCATACGCCGCTTCCATAATGACACCACGGCGTTTCCAAAACAAGAGAAACATCTTCCTCATGAACTCGCCCCATGAGGTATTACAACAGCTGTCATAGAAAGTAATGGACGATTTGTTTCGGACAGGATGAATTGAACTCGGAACGTTCAACATGACGAGTAGGCTCGTCAAACGCTCGGAAGCCTACAGCCTACAGAAAGGAGACGGGTTTACCTCCAGACCTAGCAGTACGAAGCATCAAAAGGATTTTGAACGCTACATATTGTAATGCCTCCCGTTGAATAGCTGACAATGCATGGTAGGAGTTTGAGCGAATCCCGCCCGTGTCGGCTACAGAACAGACAAAAGTTCTACCTACTCCATGCTTTACATTACCGATGACATGGCAGAGACCCGCAACCACATTGAACCACAATTCAGCTAAATGACACGGCGCATGTATGAGCTTGACATCTTCCTGCACAATATTCGGCGAAGACCCAGAAGTCACGGGATGAGAATATGCCTCTTCCACGACCTAGCGGCTTGGGTGCAGTCAAAAAGGTTGCTTTGCCGCTGACGGGGATCCAGCAGCTTGGTTATAACGTCCAGCACGGAATATTGCAATGGCAGGGCGGCTGAAGTACACAGCCATGGTACTGCAGGAGCACGTCACTTATAGGACATGAGAATAAATACGCAACCAATCATTCAAATCATTCAAGCATGCAGCAGAAGAAAGATGCCGGATTGAAAGCCAACAGGGTGACCCAGCAAATGGAAGACAAACACAGAGCTTGGAAGTAGGAGCGAAAGGCTAACGAGGAGGAAAAAGGAAGACAGACAGGAACATCACAAGCATGAGTGGGAGGCATACCATGCGAGGAAGATCAGTGGAGCTATACAGATTCTCATATATCAGTCCGGGCGTCGAAAATGTCTCCAACCTTCGTGAGAGAAATTCGTAGGGGTCAGATCAGCGCCTTTCAGAGCCTTTATCCTGTTAATCTCTCAAACAAAGTACGGAGCTGCAGCGTGCTCCACAACTTTGTACCTGAAAGTAGCTACCTGCAGGCAGGTTAGTCAATTAAGTTCTACAGTGGTATTGCTTGATGAGCTCCTCCCCTGGAGATGGAGGGTTCGCGGTGTTTTCAGCTCCGCCTAAATGCCCTACCTATTACCAGCCACCACCTTCGACTACACTCCCACACTTGTCCTAACGCCGAAATTTTCACATTTGCCGTATCATTTCTGCCACCTTCTGCTCCCCTAGCCCTTATCAAACTCCTATCAAGATGCTTCTTCTCCCGTATCCTGCAATTGCAATATTGTACCTGCTGCTCCGCCTTCCTTCTACAAATGGAGCGCCAAATTGCGCCGTTTGTTGGCCTGTTGGCTACTCTCAAGACCCAGTGGTCGGATTCGATTTCACGTTGGGCTATGGGTAGGTATTGGCATTTACCGATGATACATTGCTCTGGGGTTATGACTAAGGCTTCGCAGAACATCACTTGTCCGATTCCCGAACGGCACCTTCGCTAACGTAGCACGCGTCGAGGGAAATGAATCCTATCAATCATGGATGCTGCAAAATGCAATCGATGCTGGAACGACTGCAGACTTTGGCAAACCTTTGAGTATGACTTCAGACGAAAGCTCCGTTCAACCTCCCGATACGACCTCTTTTGACCTTCTTCGAACGGCTGCGACGCTACAAGATATCCTCAAACGCTTCTTTGGAAAGCTTGAGATAGAGCAACCTATCTGGTTCCGAATATCCGAGCAACACACCCCTCTACTTGAACTTATCGAAGTTCTCAAAGAACGAACCGAAACGTACTTGGGTGGGACAATCGTCAACGTTTCCGCTTCATTCCCAGTGTTCTTCAACACTACTCACAAAGCAAGTCTGACTACTGCCCTGACCAAAGCTGACCTTCACGACCCGGGCTGCCACCCGGATGGTAACGCTATGGGCACAGCCTTAACCGCCTCCAGAGTTGCTCAGTCACACTGCCCTCGATCCAATTTCGAATGCACACATGGGCCCGTTTGCTTTGAATGGGTTCTCGCTGTCGAGTACACTGAGATGGCAATAAGCGCCGCACTTTTCGAGTCACTCGTCGGGTATACTGCTTCGTTTTTAGATTGCAGTGCTTATTTTATCGAGGTGAAGGGGGCCAACGATGCCGCTGCCGCAACAGAAGATCAATCATTCTGGGACACTGTCCGATCACAAATACTTGATCTCGTCAAGCAAGGGCCTCACGGCAGCGAGATCTCACGGCTCCTCGTGTTTGGTACTTTGAGTCGCGATCCGCACTTACACAAAATACTAGGCGAGATATTGACCTTTGAGGGCCTGCGACAAGCCGGATCATACCAAAGAGTCAGCACCGGCCACTGCGGTTCAACTCTTCAAGCCTCGATGCAGCCAAACGAGACGGAAGACAATATCGATCCCATTTTTGCAGCTGCAAGAGGGGCAACTTTATACGGCCTACAGTCTATACTCGAACCCTGTCTACAGTCTTGCAGTATTCTGGCCTGTGAGGAGAAAAGAGGAAGAGTGTGGGAGACTTTTTTGGAAAAGCCCTTAGAGAGTTAAGAAGAATCCGTACGAAAGCTTGCCAGGCTGGGATGTAAAGAGTATCGAATGGCTAAAATGCTGTTAGTCCTTACTTCCTCAGCGAGTCTCCCACACACTCGCCCCCGCCTGATTGGCACCGACCAGCTGCCCTCCCTTCACTATGTCATTCCAATGGGTATTGGCCCCCGCCTACATGGTGCTGGCTGCCGGACATAGATGAGTCTTCTCTCGACTGATTTGTACAATTCCTTATTTAGGTATTGTGAGGGGATCGGGTCATGGAGGACAACATCGACAACAACAACCAGCTCTGGGGGGAGGAAGGGGACTTTGCCGTACACGCCAGCGTGTGCGAGGACTTTGACAGGGAACAGTTTCGGGCAACATGGGCCCAGAAATGGGGCCCCTGAAGAATTTACGGAGACACTGCACATACCCGTTCTAAGAATCCGCTCATAAAATCTCCTTTGCACCTCAGTTCATTCTGGAGTTCTTCGTCATGGTGCAATTTTCATCTCGCAATCCGCCTTCACGCTCATTATCAGAGCCGGGCCCTCCACGCCCTCGTTCGACTCTCTAACCCCTTGGCTCAACTTCTCTCGTCCCCGCGACCCTCTCTCATAGAGGAGCTCTACAATCTCATTTGATCTGATTACTTGCTATTTCGCCCTCCCCATATCACAAGGAAAGTCATTTCCGAAGATGGGCAGGAAAGGGGCAACTGAGGGTAGGAAGAGTCACGCAGAGTCGTAGAGCCTTTCCTCAGTGGCCGCTACATCACTCTGCACTGTTATGAGTCTTTGCATTGCTAGTCAGAGACCTGACTTCAAACCATACAAATATCTGCCAACCCTCAGATTAATCTTTTGTGACCTTCTCAGACTACGAACAATCCATCCGGGCGAAATTGCCGAGAACCATCCCCAACTTGCAATTGCCATCATGGCCAGGAAGAGTCTTTCTGCTGCTACGACAAGTCTCTCCTAGAGGGTCACCGCCTGGATGCAGTATTATCGCTGCGAGATGCTTCTTCTGACCAAATCCCGTTGCCCGCGCGTCGATAGCGTCTCGGTGTAAATTCATCTTCTGTAAGGCAGGGGCCTTTACGCGGACTTCACCACCACCTCCGCCACGACAAACTAAGGTCGCCGGTAGTGCTATTGCGGACAATGACATTCTCTTGTATGTGGCTACCAGCAGGTGAGCTGTAGGGGGACCTCAAATTATGACTATTGTTCTCTCTTGTAGCCCTTTCGCCCATCTAGCTTTGTCAGATGTTTGAGGACTAGGAGTGACAATTCCCACCCGTCGGTATTCTTCTCCGTTGCGTTGATTGTTGCGGAGGAGAGCGAGAGAATACACGTTATCATAAGAGAGGCTTCCATCTTTGATAGAAGAGACCGGTGAGTCTTGCACCAGAGCGATTTGCCAAATCTCTGTCCCCATCTCCAGCGATTCATCTGGGTAAAGCCTGCCGCCGTCTTCAAGGACAATATGGTAATGAGGATAATAGCCGCTATTTCTCCACTCTTCCACACTTAGTAGACGAGTCTTCCAGACATGGCCCCTCAATGTGAGTTTACCAGTTTGCCGGGATATGGTTCCATGTGTTTCGACGTCAACTAATTCTGCAAGAAACTTGCTCGAGTAGCGTGGCCGAATCACCGTATACCTCACCCGGCCCGTGACAGAGGCCCAAGACCAAGATGGAGCGATGGGTTCCGGATGACGACTACTTCCCAAATCTCTTCCCACGTATAGCCAAATGAGACCATTCAAAAGCCACTCCTTCCAATTTCCTGCATAGTACGCATCGTTAGTTGACCTTTGGAATGCATCTGCCACTCCAGCCAGGGCTGCCAGCTTGTCAACCGAGTATGTAAGCCCGCGGGATGTGTAGTCTTCGATAATCTCGTGCCAATTCTCAGCGCCGAACTTCGATCGTATCTCAATATCCGTCGGCCAATACATAATATAGCGAAGAACATTTTTCTGGTCAGAGATGTCTGCCCAGGAGCCAAATCGCTGTGTAGAGTGGTGCTTCATCTCTGGCTCACTCTCCGACGCCTCTGCTGTTACGCAAATCCAGCGGAGGCCGTTCACGTCATAGACTATCATACGTCTTGAGAGGATTTCCTCCTGGAGAACCCATGATCGCTTGTACAATGGTGTTCTCAGCTGGTTGGTCGAGGAGGTTTGGACAATCGTGCAGTATAGCCATTCGCCAGTTTCTGATTCGATTGGTCTGGTAAGGATGCCGGCGCGGCTGGCAAAGCAGCCAGATTGGCTACTGGTTGACTTTGCGGCACTGATCGTGGCAACTGCATTGCCATATACGGCGCTCATTCGTGCAGCTTCTCTTTCCCAATCTGCAGTGGAATCTGCCGAAGCATTAGTAGACTCATAATCCATGGATGGGAACGCACTATCCTTGGATTATGCACAATGAATCAATCCATATATAGCGGAAGCCGAGTCTCCGGGTAATGGAAATGGCATCTTGAAAAGTCTTAGGCAGCGTCGACCAGGGTAGCCCTTTCTTTCGGTCTTCGATTGTATCTAAGGTTGTCCTCAGGGTCGGTGTGGAGCCCCAACTGTGGCTCAAGGCGAGATAGGATTGCTGGCTGTTGTCATCGCTGACTGGTTCTTCGAGAGTTGGTTCCCGCGCTCCATCATCGGACCATACGTTAATAAGACGGGTGGGGAGTTCGCTCTTACGCGTTAGGGCACAATGGGGATGGCTCAAGAGACACTCATCAAGCCAGTATCGCACAAGGCGGAAGCTAGCATTCGAGCCGGTATTGTCATCACCGCCATCGATGCTGGTGCATTCCCTTATGACAGTTTGACATGGGGCTGCAGAGATATTAGAAACAGGCACAATTCTAGCGGTCGCGGTAACGTACGAGATAGTTTGAGCTCTGTGAGAAAGACAATGCACCATGGTTCCCCAGGCTCTATTGCTACAGTGATGCAGTCCAACCCACCCGTGACGCGAAGCGAATCGGAAGCTTTCGGCTGTAGATCCTTAACTGCTGTGTAGAGAAGTGCGCGGCAAGATTGGCATTTTCCATTAGTGATTTCATTGATACGGTTCACCGTAAAGGAGACATGGTCCGGTTCAGTCTCCGGCCAGCAGCATTGATGGGGCATCCTGAAGCTGGATAAGCTGGACAGTAATTCCGGAGTTAATTCTCAGCATGGATCTTTGCAAGTCTTTCGATCTGCTTACAGTTCACCTCATGGCCTGGAAACACGGATCTTAAGGTGAGCTGATAGCTCAATGGAGGTTTCTTGAACAACTTGAAGACGGAGTGAGTCAGTAGCCTGGAATACGAGAATTAAATTCGTTGAAAATTGGGCAGCGAATCGGTGGTTTCCATTCACGTTCACAACAGGATTAGACAGCATCGGGGCTCTTACCAACCAATTAAGGGCACTTTGTGGATGACATATCCCAGTGTTATGTAAGACGTAATTTACGAGAGTCTGTCTCTAAGGCACATTTAGAGAGGACAAATCATGACCTGACATCAAAAATCCTGACAGTAAAGATCCTGACAGTCGCAGAATGCGCTGTTTAGGGCACATCATCAATTTAGCCGCTAAGGCGTTTCTGTTCGGCAAAAAAGCAGACGCCTTTGAAGACACCAACAGATACTGCTGGCAAAAATGATCATCTCGAAGCTCTGCGAGAGGAATGGGGGAAGCAGGGCCCCGTGGGGAAGCTCCATAATACAATCAAGATCGTCAGGTGTACGCTGCAGAGGCGACAGGCCTTTCAGCGTCTAATGAAGGATGAATTACCTGGGAATATTGCTGGTAAGTTACCTCTTTACACATCGTCGCCAATATGCCCTCCTCTTCCTCCGAAGGCGAATCCAATGTCCCTTTAACCTCTTCCATGATCCCTGATGTAGCGTAACACACCGAACGGGTCCGGAATCGAGAGGGCCTACGCGAATTCCATATTATGAAGCACATTCCCAATGTGCGCAAGGATAGCCGGATATCGAGCATCTGGCTTCACGGAGATGAACGCCATCGGATTGACGACAGGAGTATGCATAGATACTGGCGCTGTGGGCACTGTGCGGCGAGTGCTCTAGTTTAAGGTCGAAGATTCGTGAATGGATCCAATCGTGACAATCAGTGATTCCTTGAATGGACAGTAGACCTCAATTAGCCTCTAGGTTCAGATCGTACACGTAGTAGGTTGAATCTAAGAAGTCTCGGGCGTTCCACGAATTGGTGCTAGTATCACAGGTCTGAGTACACTGGCATCACCGTTCTAGGGTACTGCTAAGGCTACTGTCGCTCGCCGACAATGCGCTGAGCCTGCCACTCACGACCCTCCATAGTCTCTTCCTTTCTGGCGAAGCCCGCGTGGAGCTCAACATCGTGTGGTAAATTGATGACATTGAGGGATGCGAATGTCAAGCCCAATGGTTTAGACGGGGCTATATCTAACCACCAGGCGATTATCAGTCCTAATCGCTCACCATCGCCCTTTCCATGACCTATTTCCTCTTCCGGCAATACACCGGCTTAGCGGATGATCATCGGATAATCATCCATTCATCCCATCGCATCCTACGGTCTATAGCTTGTGTTGGGGAAGGAAGCTGAAGTGGTGATGACCTCCAGCATAGGCGGGGATTGATGGTCTATGGATGCCTCAATGCTAGCGTAAGGCAGAGTATTTGCTAATGATCTTCTTCAGCGCATGAGCCAGGATCTTCCATGGAAAGACCTTGACGTCATTTTCGATGTTGCGAGGCTTGGGGTTGGGGAAGCCCATGATTGTTTTGAAGAAGTCCTCGCTTTCGGCCTTGGACTTGGAGACGATCAATGGTTTGAAGCCTTCCAAGTTACGCCGGATGCGGTTTCTCTCTTCAACAGTGAAGCGGATTGCAAGAAGGGACTCCAGAAGGAAGATCGTGTCAACGCTCGTGACGAAGCATTCCATTTTCTCCTCCCACCAGATGCAGCTGATCGTAATGCTGTTGGGGTTTCGATCCTGGGGAGCGATGCTCTTGAAGTCGGCATGAATTGTGCTGCCATTTTGACGCCGGGTGAATTGAACTAGTCGTCGTCTGGCTTCAAACTCTTCGACAGACCATCTTTCGGCCATAGCGTCGAGGTCACCATTCAATTTCAACACCGCCTTGAGGGGGTAGGAAAAAAGAGCTTGCACTACCTGGGTCGAATAATAGAGCTCGATGTCTTCAGCGGAGGGTTCAACTTGTGGCGCGTGCATCAGAGCCTCCTCCAATTTGATTGCGTCGCCATCGCCAGAGCAATCCGACGAATCAATGTCCGAATCTGGAGCTGGAGGTGTATCACGTGATTCACGACCTCCGTGCTTGAGGTGCTTCACCGGCGGGGTCACTGGCTTCCTCTGCGATAAAACGGCGAAGCGGAAGCAAGTGGGACTGTAATCAAGTTCAGTAAATCTTTGCCCAAGATGGACGAGATAAAATGTATGAAGGGGCTGAACAGTCCGAGCCTACCAGAACTTGCCGCCTCGCCGCACCTCAACGTGCTTGGTGGAAGCGCCGCAGGACTTGAATGGACAGAAACCATCCTGTGCTTCGACGTCATTAAGCACGATAGTAATGGACAGCTCATCTCCTGGCTCAATCGCATTGCTCCAGAATGCAGGATTAAGCCTCCGTCCTAGACGGGCGTTTGTCACAAAATATCGGCCCATATTCACTCGGTGTAGACCTTGTCGATTTGTGCAACCGTCAACAGTTCTAATACTGACCTGCCATTGCCTGCTCAGATCGTATAGAAGAAATCTCGTCTTGTTGAAGGCATCGCAAAATCTGACAGCTCAGCCTCGTCAAGGCCAAAAACGTGTTCCTCCATTAGACAACAACCATGATGCCTAGCGCCTTAGGCAAGGTCTAGGCAGCCGAGTCTTCCGGCGTTCGTTTCGGGCTTCTAGACGATGTAGCCTCTCGTCACCCCCTGCTCGCCTTCGGCTTACCCAACTCCGGTGCTAGTCGCGCCTGCTCTAGGGGCGGCATGACCCCTGGCTTAGATGGTGGTGAGATCGATGAAGAAAAGTGAACTCTTGGCAACAACGTGGCAATCTCGAAATGTCAATCTCCTGTGCCGAACGCAAGTCTCCTTTTCTGCTCAATATCAAAGCAAGATTCAACGCGCCACTGACCTGTTTGACTGGATAATCAATTGATCCAGTCCACTCGCATCTTCTCACGCCTCCCCCAGCCTTTATATGCAACCTGAGCCCCCTAGAGTATCCCAGAACGATTCTTTAGCCAGTTCCCAGAATCCCACTACTCTCAACCAGCATGGACTTTCAGATGAACATGACGGGTCCTCAGCGACTCTTCTCGGCAGAGAAGCCGTCGCAAGGACATCCGGCGCCTCCATCGAACCGGATGCTGCGTCGGTGTCCTCTGAAGGGTCTCGGCGCGGTCGCGACTCCCACTCCGGACGGTTGAACAGCACCAGCACCAGCAGTAGCTCGCAACGGAGCTCTCCAGTCACTCGTGTGGAAGAATATGAAAGACAACAGACATACTCGCGTAGGACATCCGACAGGATCACATTTCAGGTTATTCCTTCCGCTGCAGGTAGCAGAAGTAGAGTATCCATTGAAGAATTTCCAAATGGTACAATGGCACGGTACAATCTGACACTGGAAACCTTTTGCTAATGTCGAATAGAGGTCTTGACGCACATCTTGTCCCATTTGCCTCCGCAAACATTATCTGCAATGAGCCTTGTCTCTAAACGCTTTCATAACTTGGTCACTACACCACATGCTTGGAGAATTGCTTTTTCGAGATATTTCCCTGGTGCAGATGCCTTGAATGCTGTTACCGGGATACATAAGACTTCCACCAGGGGACACGAAATTCAGCTTTCAGAGAAGCGGTTCTTCACACGACTTAGTGCTTTAGCTTCGTGGCGAAGTGAATACATTCTGCGAACTCGGCTACTTCGATCCCTTGCTCGAGGCAAGCCTGCTCAGTTTCAGCCAGTCGGACGATCGTCTGGCAGTAGACATGCAGCCGGAATAAAATCCGCCGCCGTTGTCACCTACAGCTCAGGCCTTTTGTATCCGGTCAGCCATCTTCATGCGACTTTTGGTGTTGGTTTGAACAAGAAGCAACCACTTTTCTTGCATGGAGCTGTTGAGCAGGGAATAGCTACAAGTAGCGATCCGACCATTGGCAAGATTAACAGCTGGGGCGTTGGCGACTACGAAGCATTCAATCACTTTGCAGATTTGTTTGTGGGTGAAAGCGAATGGGGACTTGGGAGAGGTGAGATGGTGGGCATGCCAAACGTCATGGACCTTAGCCAGCCTTACGGTAAATTGTACGGCGAGGCCTGTCCCGGCGGTCGCCTATTTTTCACTTCCGTCGCTGAGCAGCGCGGTCGATTCCTCACGATTACTTCATCTCCCGCCCATGGGGCTGGGATTCCTGAAGTCACCATGATCGGCTGCTCTGTATGCTCTGTCTGGATCGCAAAGTCAGAATCAGTACTAAAGGCAACCAGTGGGGTGTTCGGCTTATTGGCAGGCTTTTCGAATGGTGTACTTGCGGCATATGCATTGGGTGTTAATCCAGTCCATGATCGGCGTTTTGAGAAGGGCGAAGGAACTGCAAGATGGGTACTCTGTCCCGGGGTGCCAATTATCGCTATAGTCGTGGACGAGAAGTTCTCTTATCGACGCCATTCCCATCGGCGGATCTGGGCTGTTGTGCTGAACGCTCTCGGTGAAGTGTTCTACCTGACTGACATACCCGTGCGGCCAGAATTCAAGGGTAAACCAGACCCAGGACAAATCGATCGACTGGCTTGGGACACTGGAAGAACTGTTGAGTGGAACTTGCTTGAGCAGACGCGTCGCCGTGCGAAGCCCGATCCCTATAATACTGCTGCAGTGGATGGAAGCTACAGTCCGCGTACGTCTTGTTACGCGCTTGGCCTGAGCAAAGAGCAGGTGCTAGCCGAGACAAAAGAGATCGAGAAGTTCATGACCTACAAGCCAAAACATTTCCAAAGTGTCTGCGAAGGTTGGGATATGCGTCGCAAGCTTGTGGTCGACTTCGCAGGCGACGATCGACATGGTGCAGGGGAGTCCGTCATTGTCCTTGATCTTGGGTCTGGGGAAGGCAAGTCGGCCACCATCCGGCGGTTTGCCCGGCGGAAGACCAAGATTGTGTCGGACTTTGATATTGAGCCCTATCCGGCAATCCAACAGATAATGCCGCGGTCGTCCATATTTGGCGCGCCAAGTAGCGTTGCAGAAGTGGGAGTAAGCGCATCTCCGAGGAGTACGCCCAGATCTCGAACATCCAGTCATGACGGAGATGATAATGCGTCTTACAAAGTTGATTGGCATATTTCGACGTATGAGTTTGGAGGCCTCAAGGGTGTCCAGATCTCAGCTCTTGCCACTGATGACTCTGAATTTGCGTTGATTGCGACAAGCGAAGATCCTTTGCTAGGAATGTCTGGTGGTTCGAATACGTCATCTCCGTTAGCCTCACCTCTCAGCCAGCTACCAATGTCCTCGTCGCCTTTCGAGATTCCAGGCCACCGCGGTCGCTTTCTCGCCGTCGGCACTACCACTGGAATTGTGTTAATCTGGGACATGCGTGGCAACCTACCGCCTGCTCCTGACACCATTAATTCAGTCTCCCCTGTTGGTATGATATACACCGACTCACCACAAATCTCATGCCTCGCCTTGACCTCTTTATATGTTGTCCACGGCGGAAATGATGGGTTGGTTCAAGCTTGGGATCCGCTTGCATCTACAACCCAGCCAATTCGCACCTTGAACTCCCGTTTCTCGTCTCGTGCACGCAGACGTCTTATTCAAGCTCAAGCTTCTTTACAAGGGGTTGGCAATAACTACTATGCTGCTGGAGCTGTAGTTCTAGATCCTGATCCAACAGTTCTGCGGGGTATGGTCTCACTCGGCACACACCTGCGCTATTGGTCTTATAGCTCAACCTCTGCTGATGCGTATAAAAGCAGCAAGCGACGACAGCTCAAGCATCGCTCTGAACGGGGTAGCAATGCCACAGCGAACGAGCAGAGGTTCAGTCATACCGGTAGAGGGGCACTAGAGGACTACATCAGCATTGAGAAGGAAGAACTAGAGCGTGAGAAAGTTGCGAGACGGAAGGAGGATGAGCGGCTAAGCGGCAGGTTTGGTGTTGGTCTCCTTGGTGCGGGCGCGAGTGAGGAAGAGATGCTAGCGTATGCCACAATGCTGAGTGAGGAATCATGGACAAGTGATGAGGTTAGGCGAAGAGGTAGTGAAGAGGGCAGCGAGACAGTGCACGAAGAACAGGAGGTGGACCCGTCAATTGCTGAAGCAATCCGTTTGAGCTTGCTTGACGATGAGAATCCCGTACCACCCGTTAACGAGATACCAATTCGCTACGCCAAAAAGCATCATTCGGCAAGCCATACACTGGTTAGAGGCTTTGGAAGCAGCAGCAAAAGTCCTGCCACATTAGCAGAAGAGAATGATCTCGATTTCGCGTTGCAGCTGAGTCTCGCTGAGGAAAAGAGCAAGGTCATGGATGAAGAGGACTTTCCTGCATTATTGTCATCTCCAAGCCCGCCATCCTCCTCAGACGGCGGTAGAAAGAAGCGCAAGGGCAAGGGGAAAGGCAAGGCTAGTTGAATTTATGGGAGGAATGGGTTGTTTCATTTTTCTCCTGCTGTCCTTTCGATATAGCGAGCTACTCGAGCGGTAATGTGGCGGATTTCGGCATTCCATTCATAGATCTCTTTACAGATTGTCCATTCAATGTCTTGCAAAACGCGCACCTGTCTGTCAAAGACTCTGCATTATCTTCGGAATTGGATTTTATGTACCATTCGATCATACTCCCGAATTTTGTAGCCATCAATCTCGTGTTACCTCGTAACTCTGAAATGCAATCCCATTCGTAACGCTCGTCATGTAATATCTCGTTGAGACCATGAAACCGGCCCGTTTGCGTGATAAGCTCTCGTAATGTACAGCGGGCAATTCTTGGTATAATCTGCACGTCTTCTTCAACGCCCTTCATTCCTTGCAATGATATGAATCATAGGAAATACTCGTTTCGTCCTGGCCTCGTAGGCGGAACACACCTCAATTCGTCCTTCACAGCACTGAAGAGCTTGAAGTTTGGTTCCAGATCTTCTCCAATATCACACACCGAAGCCATATTACCACATCTATAGCAGTAGTTGGGCGCTGACCAGACCGTCACGACGTCTTTGTTTTTGAAATGGTATTTGTATCCTTCATTCACCAGCTGATGTGCCCTTGCTATTAGACTTAGGCCGTTGACATGACAGAACTCAGTGGCTACTTTGTCGCCGAAAAGCCAGCCGGCTCCTCTTGGACTGACTGCCCACGTCTCGACGTCTTCGGGGTCGCTCCAAACAAGATCGCAGAACGCGCCTTCGTGTGGTATTTCTTGTGCTCGTGCGACGACGCGGACTTGGTCTAGTGTCCGGATTTCAGGGCTGAGGCCGCCGTGTACACAGAGGACTTTGCCGTCGACAATAGCGCCGAGAGTCATAAAGTCGAAGACTTGACAGCATGCCTTCCAGACCGATGTGTTGCCGTATTTCTGCACACATTCTTCATAGAAGCCGTAGACTTGGGTGATTTGGCGAGATTCGTGGTTGCCGCGGACGAGAGTCACACGGTCTGGGTATCTAGAACGGAAGCAATGGTTAACCGAGGTAGACGTGGGTGGGGTAGGGTACTCACTTCGCTTTTAAGCACAGTAAAAGTGTGAGAGTCTCGAGACTGAAGTAGCCTCGATCTACGTAATCGCCGAGGAAGATGAAGTTGGCATTTCTCTGCGGTGTAATGCCACTGGACCCGTCTTTCTCGCCGTCAAGGTCTGATGTTTGGGTTGATGATAGCTCCTCTGCATCGCTCACGATGCTGCTGTTTTCTGTGCTTGCTGGGTGTGTTGGCCCACCGAGCTTTAGTTTCTTCTTCAATTTCGGATCTGTAATTGTAGAAGGAGGTTCGATGTCTGCGGATGTAATGACGTTGGCGGGTGTCACAGGTGTCTGAGGGGCGGATTCGTTTGGCATACCTCCTGCGACTCGGAAGAGCTCGAGGAGGTCGTAGAATTGGCCGTGGATATCGCCACAAATAGTAACCGGGGTAGAGACAGGTTGTATGTTCGATTCTATATAGAGCGCTTCGTTAGATCGGCTAAAGAGGGCTAGTCAATTGACGATATTTCGTACCTTCCATCATGTATTCTTTGACGATTTCGCAGAGCTGTTTCATGTGGAACTCGGACAGGTACTTGCATTCCCTTGCAGCCTCCAGCCAAGCGTCCACGGATGCGCTCTTGGGGAGTCGCGCAGGGCCAGGCTGAGGGACTTTAACGGCGGGCGCCATCTTAGGGAGTAGGAGAGGGTGGATGGGGTAGGGAGCGGGATGACGCTGTGTATGGGGGCCGGCGGAGGGCGGCCACCAAATCAAGATACGTAGCCAATTTCTTGGCACGTTCTGGAGTTGCAGTCGCAGCGGGGCGTCCACCTGACTCGTTACTCGCCCGCAGTTGCAATACGAACGCAAAATCAGCAGCGCCCAGCGCACGGGAGCGAGAGCGAGAGCGAGTGAGAGCTATGTCGGTTAGCACAGCAAACGCTAATCGAACAATCTCTTGTGAACAAACTTACGAGCAGAGGACGAAAGATCGACAGCCGACATGGCTCCATACGTAATTTGGTTAGCGTACGGATACAGCCGATTGGTTTGGCAGGAATGTGTGAGTGGATGATTGCATGGCTTGAATTAGCTCTGAGCTCACCTTTGTGATTGTTGCTTGGTCAAGTCAAAAGTGGGCACAAATGTGAATAAAGTATCGGCGTACACTCTTAAGAACCCCCGGCGCTTCTTGTGGTGTTTACTTATTCACAGGCCCCTAAAGTGCTGCTGTCCCATGTTGTCCGCCACCGGATTTTGTTGTCTACGGGGTCTGCAACTCTTGTCGTCTGACGGCGTCTGCCAGCTGGTCTGCTGCTTTTAGCTATGGCTACCTCTACCAAACCCCCGAACGGCATGCTGCCAATCCCCGCCTCTGCTACGAAGAAACCAGTACTGGCAGCCCGACCTCCCAAGACGCAAGGTAGAGCTGGCCTGCCAAAGCTCAGGCTCATTGTTCGCCGACTCCCTCCAGGCTTAACAGAGGAAGAGTTTCAGACTGCTCTGGGTGATGAGTGGAAGGTTGGTGCTGGGAAGGTCGACTGGGCTGCCTACAAGGTTGGCAAAATATCGAAAGAGTGAGTTACAATGCCTAGGTCCAAAGGAAACCATCTGACTTTGCCAGCCCCTCCAAGCCCTCCAAGCCAGCGCGAGCCTACCTCAGAGTCAAAGAGCAGTCATACCTAGATCTTCTCTCCACCAAAGTCAAGCAGACTACCTTCGAAGATGCGAAAAACACAACCAAAGATCCTTGCCTCCTTGGCCCTCCGTCCCTCGAATTTGCTCCTTTTGGGAAGGTTCCAGGTAGTAGAGTCAGGCATGACGGACGGCAAGGAACTATTGATCAGGATCCTGAGTTCATTGACTTCCTCCAAAGTCTGACTGAGCCAGTTGCAAAGACTACAGGAAGTGGGGAGGATTCCGACTTAAAGCAGGGCAGGATCACAACTACGCCCCTTGTTCAGTTCATCAAGGAGAAGAAGGCCAATAAAGCAAAGGAGGCACTCGCCGCGAAGAACGCCAAAGCGTCCGGGAAAACAGACACAAAAGAGACTAAGCCAGAAAAACCAGCTCCAAAGGTGTCTGTCGTGAAAGCCGCTCCCTTGCCAGAGAAGGCCAAAAGAGAAAAGGCTACCCAAGATACCGTCAAAGCAGTCAACAAATCTGCGGCAGCTGTGACTGGGAAGGGGGTTCCAGCGAAAGGGCCAGGACCGTCTCCATCTGTAAATACGAAAGACACCACTACTCCCCAGCCGCCTGTGAAACGCGAGCGAGCGCGTGGAAATGCCACCCTTGCTGCCAAAATCTTACAACGCGATCTTGGTTTGACTCCAAAGGAAAAGAGAATATCTAGCGCTAACAAAACCACTGCTTCATCCACGGACCCCGCGAAAAGCAACTCCACGTCAGTCGTAAAGGTCAATTTGCCGGGTACGACAGGCCGTGAAGCTACGACGCAACCTTTGGCAAACTCTAACGAATCTTCAAATGAGCAGAAGGTCGCTCCTTCTGCACCTCCAACGGGCCCTCGCAATGCTAAACCAGCAACATCCGCCCCTCAGCCTCCTAAGCCAACTCCTCCGGCGCAGCGGCCACCCAAACCAAACCCTCAACCTTCTGCAGGCGCAAAATCGGCATTCTTGAAGCATGCCAATCCTTCTCAAGGAGTTACCGAGCCACTTCTTGAGGCTGCATTCTCTGCTTTCGGCACTCTCACACGGTGCGAAATTGACAAGAAGAAAGGCTTTGGGTATGTAGACTTTGCCGATCCAGAAGGTCTGAAAAAGGCAATGCAAGCTAGTCCTATCAAGGTTGGCAACGGACAAGTGGTGGTATTGGAGAATAAATCAAAGCCTACAGCAAAGGCTCCTGTGTCACAAACTCCAACAAATGTCTCACAGAACAAGGTTGCACAACCACAAGTCCAGGTCCTGCCAAGCGCGCAATCGCAAGGTGCAAAGAACGACTCCGCCTCAACCACAGCTCCAGCCGCTAACCCACCAGCTACTGCATCTCCTGCTCCTACTCCTGCTCCTGCTCCTGCTCCTGCTTCTGCACCACCTCTGGCAGCACCTCGTGGAGCTCCAACAAACGTTCGTGGCGGTCGAGGCGGGCCCATGGGACCAGGTCGAGGTGGATTTGGTCCTCCTGGCCGAGGACGTGGCGGATTTCGAGGGCGGGGTGGGTTCTTTCCGAATCAGCATCGTGGCGGTGGTGGTGGCAGCTCGACTGTTTCCACTACAAACGCAAATGCAGCAAGTCCTGCTCCAACGACCACACCGGAGGGCAAAGAGGGCATCGAGGCGAAATGAACGGCCCACTGATCATATCTGCTGTACGATAAGATACTCTCACTAACCGTGTCATTCCGCTTGTCCGAAAGAAGAACATATGCGCAAGCGAGCACAAGACTCTCATTGTAAACCACACTTACTGGCTGTAGCTAGGCATTAATTCACACTATTTAAACTCTGTACACACGAAGGGAGGACAAGGACGTGGGGCATTCAGCCTCTACAGCATCTTCATGTACAAATTTTTCTACGTAAACTTTCATACCCCATTTTATTTGTCACCTTTCTCCTTCTCCACCTCCTCTATGATGATCCTCCTGATCTCAGCTAGGCCTTGGGACTTTGCAACCTTCAGGAACTTCCTCTCCTTCTTTTCCAAGCCAACGAATTGTTCCGGCAGTACCGAATCAAAGTTGAACTCCCTCTCATCTTTCAACGCCGTTTCCACCGCAGCGGAGAATTTGGCTGGGTGCGCCGTTGCCAGCGAGATCGTGTGTGTGCCGTCTTGAGCGTGTGCCTTGATCTCTCGTAAACTCGCGGCAACACCGACCGCCGAATGCGGATCCAGCACGTAATTTTTCTTCTCGATGACTTCGCCCCGATAGCACTGGCGTATGGTATCTAGTGTCTCCTCGTTGCTGACTCGATATGTACCGAATATCTCCTTTGCAAGCTCTAGCATTTCAGGTTCCACTGTGAAGAAACCATGCGATTTCAAGTGCTGGAACCATTCGTTGATTTTGGCACCCGCCATTCGAACAGAGACTTCGATCCGTCGTTCGGGGTTCTCGTCAAATTCATATTGTAGTCTGAGGTGCCACAACAAGCGCTCGAAGTTCGACGATACAAGAATATCCATTGCAGGGCTGGGCGTTTCCTTAACGTGAGCTTCGTGTGCCTGAGCGCCGTCTCCTTTGAAGCCGCCGTGTGCCTTTTCCGAGTGCGCGTCATGCTTCGAGTATGTACCGGTCTGCCAAAACCTGTGCAGAATGTCGTTCTCGTTTGTGGCAATGACAAGTTTCGCTATCGGAAGTTGCATCCGCTTTGCGTAATATCCTGCCAAGATATCGCCGAAATTTCCGGTCGGCACTGTAAAATTGACTTGCTTCTTCATTCCTGGCTCCTGTTTCAGCAGCTGAAAGTACGCGTAGAAGTAGTAGGTAATCTGAGCCAGTATCCTTGCCCAGTTGATTGAATTGACCGCCGCCAGATGATGCGTCTTGTTCATCTCCGCGTCCCCGAAAAGCGCTTTGACCATATCTTGACAGTCGTCAAAGGTTCCCTGGACCGCAATATTGTGTACATTGGCGTCCAACACGGTCGTCATCTGTGCCGCCTGAATGGGACTAACTTTTCCATCGGGGAACGTGATGAAGATGCTCACATCCTTCTTACCCCGGAGACCGTAAATGGCGGCACTACCTGTGTCGCCGCTGGTGGCGCCTATGACAGTAAGATGATGTCTGGCATGGCCCGATTCGAGATGCGCGTTTTTGCGGGCGAGGAAAAATTCAAACAAATTACCGAGGAATTGGAGTGCCACGTCTTTGAAGGCGAACGTTGGGCCGTGGAACAGCTCGAGCAGGTGTAGATTTTTGGATCGGTCGAGAGTGATGAGCGGGACTGTTAATGGGTGGCGGAAGGTGGAGTAGCTGGCATAGACTATTGATTTGAGTTCGCGGTCTGAGATTTCTTCTGGGTCGATGTACAGGCGCATGACCTGGAAGGCCAAATCCGGGAAGGAGAGGTCCTTCCATTCGAGGTAGGTGGAACGCACATTAGGCACAGTCTCCGGGTGGAAGAGGCCACCATCTGAAGCAAGGCCTTTGAGGACAACATCTTCGAATGAGAAGTGTTCTTGTGCAGTGTAATCATGGTAACGAGTGCTTGAATATCTCGAATTCTGTTGGGCCATTTTTGGAACAATTGTGGCCTTTCCAGGTTGGGGGGGAAATTGCTGTCTCGTCAGATTTGCATTGTTTTGAAATTTGTGAGCAGGATTTGGTCAATGTCAGAATGAGGCGTCTCAGCGAGGTTTTGATCAAGTGACTTTGAGGACATTAAACCCTATAGCTTGGATAAAATGCCAAAAGCGCTGCTGCAGCGAATTCACTTCCAGAAGTGAGAAGCGGGGACAAAATTTCAAAGGTCGGAGATATGATTTTCCGTGTCCGGTATTGGCTGGGAAAACAACTTGAACATCCAACGGCAAATGTTTGGTTAAATGTCAATCCTCGCGACCATCAAGACATACTGAGTTCCTGCACTTCGCGATTACTGCGACTCTCCAAGTGGCTTACACTTCCAGTCTCAAGTTGGTTCAACCCATTCCGAACCAGACTAGACGTTGGGCGAGCTCTGGTTGGGAAGCTCTGTCAATCGTGGCATGCCGTTGCGAAGCAGTTTCTGTCAGTGCCGGATAAAGTCAAGGCGAAGGCAAATATCTGGTATGGAAGAGTTTTATGAAGGCTTTGCCGAGCGTCTGGAACAAGAAGGATATTGCGGCGTTAGAACAACAGCTGGGGCGGTACAAGGTGGGCCGCCTTGGATCGGGAAGTTTTGTGCCAAGCGTTCAGAAATCTGCAGCGAGCTCACCCCCATCTGGGACAAGGGGCCCTGAGCGCGCGCCCAACTAGTGGCGGAGCTGAGTGAGCCGAAGGTGAGCCAGGTGAGAAGGGACCTGAGCCGCCGTGAACGCTCAGCTGTCCAGATGAAATGAGCCTACTGGGTATATGGCTAGTGGCATCAACCCTCGTCAGGCTCCAGGCACAAGGCTACTGCCTTAGCTGGCGATTTACGTGATCTAGAGTCCTGCAAAATCTGGCTGAGGAGGACTCTCTTCTCCTTCGGCCAGCGTATCTAGATAAGCCCTCCAAGGACAGGCTTGGTTTGCTAGGCTTGCGGGGCGTGGACAATAAGCCCCCCTTAGCGCCAACACCTAGAAATCTGTCGACTTGGAGATCACAGGCCTTCAGCCTTCAGTCTAAATGTCTAGAGGGAGCCCTGCGAATTGCCGTCATAACGCAAGTGCGATACTTGTGAACCTACTGATTAGATCGGCATGAGCCCTGAGACCTATTCATTTCCATTGCGTTGTGTTTGCGAGTCTAACTTGCTAGCCGCCACGAACAAAATTTCCCACACCGGACGCGAACATTAAAGTTACTACGACTGCAGGTGGCTTGGCTATATGGTGATCCGTTATAGCTTCTTGAATGGCCGTGTGTTGCATCTTCTTGTGCGCTCTCGATTTCTTTGAGGGAGAAAAGAATACGTGTTAGCCCAGGGATACGCAATTTAGCCTTACGAAATTTGGTGACAGGGCAAGAGTTGTGTATCTCCCGCCTTCGCACCTGTTCCGGGAGGTCATTCAAGGTGCTGCCTTCTTATTGCAATGTTGGCCCAATCACCAAGCCGCACGTTGCAAGCCACCAAGTGCGGGGGAGACGAGGCTGAAGCTTCTCAAAGATGGCGGCTCTTCCAATTGTTGCTGAAACCACGTCCCAGTCCGACTCTTCTATCTACATTTCTTGCTGCCAGAAATCTCGGCGTCAAATTCGTCCCCAGCACAAATGGCTAGCATAGAGGCGGCCGGGACAGTTCTTAGCCTCGTCGGTCTGATAAGCGCCATCTTGGAACCCATCCAACAACTTCAATATGACCTCAAAGCTCTAAAGTCGTTGCAAATTGAACTGTCTGCGCTTTTCGAGGTCTTGAACGCACTCCAGCCCCTTGTTGAGTCTCCTAGTGGCAAAAAGATCTCCATACCGCAAGACCTCTTCGTGTCTTGCCGTGATACACTCGTGGAGATCCAGAGGATCATCGACGCAGTCACCTCGAAGCCTCCATCACGATATGTCGCGCTAGCGCTCCGATTCAAACACCAACAGCCATTAAAGCAGCTGAAAGAGGACCTCGACCGTCACAAGGCCACATTCTCAATCATTTTGACCAGTATTACCAGGTGAGTTCGCGCAGTATGCAAGTTAAACAGTTAGATTGATTCTCCTGAAGTCTGCAAGCCAATGTTACAGAGAATGAGATACGTGGTCTACGCGAAAAGATCGATGAGCTTCACAGAGCAAATGAGATACGTGATCTACACGACAAGGTCGATGAGCTTCACAGAGCGAATAAGCTCCAGCTGCGCGAAAAGACTCTAGCATGGATATCTTCCTACGACTATCAGGCTAGATACATGGACTTGAGTGATAAGAGACTTGATCGAACAGGTAGTTGGCTTTTCGACACCAAAGAGTACCAGATGTGGGAAGCGGGAAAATCGCCTTTCTTCTTGCTCGAAGGCCGGGGTAACCTAATCAAGCAATCCGTGTCTGATCTCCAGCTAACACAGACGCAGCTGGGACGGGCAAGTCGGTGATGATGTGAGTCTTGCTGTATCTTGAAGTGTAACCTGCAGTTGTTGGGAGCGCTGACCGTAATGCAGGTCTTCTATAGTCAGTCGTCTTAGGAGCATAGAAGCCAACACAGACCAAACAGCTGTTATATACTTCTTCAACGACTTCCGCGAGCAAGGAAGCGGAGCGATGACCAGACTCGTGGCAAGCCTTCTGCGTCAAATTGTCCAGTGCCTTCCGTCGTTACCGCATAGCATCGTTCACGGTTACGAAACCGCTGGAAATATTGGGAGACCTCCAACGCTTTCATTTCTGAAAACGCAGCTATTACACATCATTCGCGCTTTCGAGCGCGTGTACGTGTTGGTTGACGGCTTCGACGAATTACCTCGTGACGCTCGATCAGAACTGACCGAGCTAGCGCACTCGCTGGTGAAATTTAACACGTATGTGACCATTAGTTCTCGGCCAGTGCTTGATCTTCCACAACCTAAGCATGACGGAGACTCTGCTCCTGTCCTTGTGCGTCTTGAAGATCAGCAATCAGCCGACATCGACAACTACATTAAGCAGGAACTATCGAAGATAAAGCAACTAACTAGTAAACCTGACTTACGCGAAGATATCCGCAAGGAGCTGGTGAAACATGCCAATGGCATGTATGTCGAAACTTCATTTTCCCAAGTACCTCGCTGATCCAAACCAGGTTTCTTTGGGTCACTGTCACTCTCAAGGGCTTGTCGAGGTCGAGGACACCCAAGGCTATACAACAGACTCTTCTTAAACTGCCGCAAGATCTAGCAGACGTCTATGACGGCTTGCTGCTTGAGATATCGAGGAATCAAGAACAATTTAATCTGGCACGTCAAGTCCTGCAATGCGTTATTTCTGCAGAAGCGCCTCTCACACTCAGCGATGTTGCGCGCATCATCTTGTCAGATCCCAACCAGAACGGCTTCCAGCGAATTGAGACACACATGATTGAGGAGTTATGTGGAGGCTTTGTCAGCATTGAACCAGCTACGGAGCAAATACGATTAGCCCATTTTTCCGTCCAAGAATACCTGCTCAACAGTGATAGTCTGAAAAGGCTCGCAGTCACTGAGGCAAGTGATGAAAATGCAAGTCCGATTCGATCCGATAGGCAAGCAGACCGAGATCAGACCGACCGCCTTCCCTCTTTGGTTCCCCAATGGTCTTCGATTGAGTATAGCCACGACGCAGGCAGCGATGACTCCGACTCAGCATCTGTGAAGTCTTGGTCATCTTCAGTTCTCTCACATAGATCAGAGACATCATCCCAGGCGTCCATACTATCACAGTTGGTCTCCGTTACCGACCAATACGCCAATCTTTTTGCTCACCACGAGAGATCACGTCCAGTGATTCTAGCATGCCTCGGAAGGCTAGGTGTCACAGGTTTCGAGCATGAATTTGCTGACACCTTAATTGCGTACTCTGCTGACCTTCGTCGCCTGGCAAGGACTGGCTCCCAGAACATTGCCGCAATCATGGCTGGGCAAAAGACTCGTACAATTGCTCGACAGACACTTATCATGTCAGGGTTCCTCGACAAGCATCAGATTAGCACGCGCATCGTTAAGCATGCAGGCAACCCTCGCAGTGACGCAACTATTGATAGAATCCTCGGCCTTCGCGACCAATCGTCTGGCCTACCAAGGGATGCTGAGGCTTTTAAGTTCGTTTCCTTTACCAGTCGCGGGGAGCAGACCGATACAAGGCACCAGGGAGACATGGAACGAGGATCGGAGGGACTTTCTAGGCTCGAACAGCTAGACGACCTGGACGAAGATTGTGCTCAAATATACCAGAATCTCGACCTTGTGAAAGACTTTTTAACGTCTACGGAAGCTTTTGACAAGCTCCTCCATCGGCTCCAGAATTGCATGCTGCCATCAATGTTGTCTCACACAGTCAGCAAACCGAGCGACTCAGAGAGTACCCTAGAGGCACCTGACTCGGCGCTTGATGTGCTGAAACGTTGGGTATGGAAATTTCTACAATCAGTCTTGAATCCCGAAAGATCACTTGAACCAGGCATGAAAAGGGTCCGATGGACCTGTGTGAGTTTAGCCCATAAAATTCGTTTGGCTTTCGAGAGGACACTAACCCTCGAGCAGGTGTGCGATCGCCAGCTTTATGACGATTTCCTCGAGATCGTGCCCGGTGCTGTGGACGAGCTGCAGGCGAGCCTAGAAAGTATTTACAAAGAGCCTGCCTCTGGAATTGCCCCTCGTCTTGCTCTACCACGCTCCACGGGGAGTGATCCAGAGGTGCGTCCCGGTGATGTACGTCTCAAGGCGTTATTGCCAGAGAAAGGTGATGAAGATGAAGTGAGCCGAAATGATAGGCTGTTGCATGATGGAAGACATTCCGCCTCAAGTTCACGTTCCAGCTCGAGCACTGGACGACGTAGCCAAGCACGACCAAGACGTGCCGCCACTAGATCAGACGAGGATGGCTCTGAAAAGCATGATAGTATTGAGAGACTTGCCGGACAAGGCAATGGAGGTGGCAGTACGGAGTTGCACCAGTTGGGCCGGTTGGAGCGAGGTGGAACTGAGGCTGAAAGTACCGATATGCCGGATAGGCGAGACCAGCAGCAACAAGAAGGTCTTGGCGATACGCAAGACGGCGTTGTAGCGCAAGAAAGGGTTCGTCAAAGTGAAGTGGAACAGGAACAAGGACCGCACACGGACTTATGGATACTGCCATGCTTCAGGATTGCGCGCACTGGACATACCGCGAAGCATATCAGTGTCGACGAACATACATGCGACTCACATCTCTTTGGTGAGTTCAGGCACAAATACTTCATGGAGAAAAGCTGGCTTCGTCGCTTTGTAGAGCTGAAGGAAGTATCCAAACTCGATTTCGTTCAGGTGAGCCCATGATTCGCTTAGTTGTACATCTGACTAACTTAGCTAAGTTCAACTTGACAGACCTACAACACGCCAGCATCATCAAGTACGACGTCTGGCCTCCACAAGAGGTCAGCACAGCCGTACTGCCTCCCCCGGACTTGACGAAGCAATGGCACTACAAACCATGTCCTGTCAAGCAGATCCCGCTCGTGGGAACTGACCACCTGCTACACATATGGAGGAATCCCCATCATGCCGATAGATCAGCATACCGGGAGTGGGAGAAGAGCGTAGGATTCTTTCGGCGGACACTCGAATGGATGCGTCATTGGCCAGCCCGGGTCCGACAAAGATTTTTCGGAGTTTCACTTCCTCGAAACAGTAGCCAAGTATTGGTCGCGGCGCAGAGAGGCGAGCCGAACCAGCAGTCTAGACCGCCTAGTGTACGATCCCGTTATATCACCGTCAAGATACCGAAGAAGATTGGTGGACAGCTTGCGTACGATCTGGGCAACGACGATCCAATTCCAGGTTGGGGCCTGCGGTTCGAAGAGAGCTTCTGCGTCCACCGTCTTCTGTTCGCCTTGCTGCTATTCTATTTCATGATCAGTATGGCTTTCATTATCTGGTATCTAGTGACGAAAGGCCTACCAGCTGTGCAGACTTGGACCGAGATTAGCGGCCTCCTTAGTTGGGTTGGAGGCTTTCTTGCACTCTTATTCACTGTCTGGTTCAAGTGGACGGAGAATCCATAATTCTGTTTGACCTTGTCGATTGTCTGGAGTAAAACAAAGCTTAGATGCTAATATCCTGGCGTCTTGTGCAAGCCAGGCTGTTAGCCTCCCGTTGAATATCTGTGTCGGGGTAATTGCATATGGGAAGAGACATGGAAAGAGGAGTAAATGTATGTACGAAGAGAACCCGTTATCATTGAGATTCGTGTAGTTCTCCGAAGACCTGGTCCGCCAGCCGCGAACGCACCGGCAAACGGAGTACTCTCATAGGTTATACGCTTGAGGGACGTGGGTGATGGCTGCTTTTTGCGCAAGCCGAAGTAGTGGCAGAGGAGAGTATGGCTGAAGTAGGGTGTCGCGGAAGAGGTGCTAGTGTAGTTCTGAGCTTTCGTTAGAGGGAGGCCAGTTTGGGCATCGAGCGAGGAACCCGTGAAGTGCGAGGCAGTCACACCCTTTGGCTCACTTTCGACTCACCTCCGCCCACCTTTCACTTATCTAAGCTCGCCAGGCGGTGCTCATAAAAGCGGCGTCGAGGGGTGAGTGAAAAGTGAGCTTGACAAGGTTGGTGCGCCCTGAACGCTGACAACTAGCGCCTGAGTTGGGTGAGCCAAGGCGCCAGGGCAGGCATAAGCTTGCCGCCTAGTTGGCAAAGACTGACCTGCGGCCTAGCACTTTGACCACGCGATCCTCTTTTATGATGACCAGTAAGGACAGGCCCGGTCAATTTACCGCTGTCGACTTTCACTCTATAAAAGCAACCTGCCTCCTCGCCACTTTCTATCACACGAGATTCAAGCGCAATGCGTAGAACGGCCCACCTCCCCTTCTCCTTGACATTATGTCCACTCAAATCTCTCGAATGACCTCGTCGCAGCCGGCGCTTTTTATGTTCTTACGACTCCCCCGTCGACACCCAAAGTTTATCACACACGAAGATACTCGTCCTTATTGCTAACCACATCGTGGTTCTGTTTCATTTCCGACCGGCTTTCCTCTGATCTCCTTTCCCCCCCCCCCCCAAGGATACCCACTCCTTTCCTAGAAGACTACATCAGCGACAGAGGCACTTCAGGCTTATCGCTGTTACTGAGGGGCCAGAAATCGCACGTGGATTACCGTTGACAGTAATGTCTACGTGTTTGCTGTCCTCGAACAGCTTAGAGCCACATCACGCTAAATTTTGAATATGCAGAGGCAACACCAACTGGCAAGCCACCGCACTAAACCACTTTCTTCACCCCGCTCTTTACAGCGAGGCGGTTAGTGGCCCCCCTCGCCTGCCTCCCTATCTCCGCGCCGACACGAGCAATAGACCGTTCTTCCATCCGAATGTTTGACATTGAGACGGGGCTATTGAGAGGAATGCCTGTAGAAGGAACGGGAGCCCGTTGCCACAGTGGTCGTGAGTGCCCTATGCAGCTGAGAGAGCTAGCTGGGACTGCGCGGGGGCCAATGAGGAAAATACTGCAGACGCCAGGAGAACCCAGTTTCACAACCGTCGTCCAGCCAGGCAGCAAGTGGTGATGTCTTGTGGCCGGCGTCTCGCCGAGGAAAGGGGACGAGGGATACGAAGAGGCCAGTCGCAAAACTGCAAGGGCGCTGGATAGCTATGCAGTGTGCAGGACGGGCGCAGGACGTGTTGCGCACAAGGTGAGACACGGCCTAGCTGAGGCTACAGTCCACCTACTTAGGAGATTACAGCAATATTTGAGGCCCAGCGACGCACACAATGACTTTTGCGAAGAAGCGCATCGTCCCCATTCCTCTTTACTCCGGATCTGATGGGGGTGATTCAGGAAAATAGTGCACCTTCACTAGCAGGCGCGTGGACGATCGGCGATGGATGATGTTTGAAAGGCCGATCAGAGTTCGAGCCGGGCCGGTTTCTCATTTTGTCATCACCCGGCCAGCGAGAGTCGAGCGTATCGTGACGTTATATCTAGGCAGCGATACCACATTCGATGGTCATGAAACGATGCGACTAGGTATGCCTCATGATTCATCTACAGACCAGTGGCGCGAGTTGGTGAATGTATGAAGTGTGAAGCTAGGATGAGATGACAAGGCGACTTCTGCATTTTACGGCACTGTGAATGAGATTAACAGTTCGCCCTTAGTGGGCGCGCGCAGAAAGAGAATGCATCACAACCTGCAGGATGAGTATGCCACCGCAGATTCTGGCGGACAATCTTGTGGGAGACTTGTTAGGACAAGAACGCAGCGGGGAGAGGCGGCACCAACAACTGAAGAAAAATAGCCATGAGCTGGGCTGAGCGGGGAGCAATAACGATCTCCGGTGCAGGGTTAGATATTAGAAGTTCGATGAGTGTTAACGGCAAGGATGGGGGCTCTGACATATGAACTACGAGCAGTAGCATGTGCTACTATGACTGCTATCGGTACCTTGATTCTCCTGATAAGAGACAGCGTTCCGGCTACAAACACCCAGCTGCGCCTTTCTTCAAAGGGCTGGCTTTTTCACTTCCTCCATTTCTTCAGCTCTCGCAAAGCGTCTTTCTTGCCCTACCTTCCTTTCGCAATCTGTACAACGTCTTTAGTGAACAGAAAACCTGGCTCTAATGGCATTCATGTGCTGTCAGCAGAATGAGAGGAGTTCTTCTACTTGCATCCCTCTCGCTCCCTTCTGTCAGCGAGATCCTGGCACCTGCAAGGGTGTAGCCGCAGGCGGGACGGCGAGGGCCGGTGATCGACCTCACCCGTGAGAGCGACAGCGATGACGGCGAGGTAAGGTGGCATAGGAAAGCATCTAGGCGGTATCACATCAAGCTAGCTTCTCTACCGATAGGGTATTTCGAGTTCGCCTACCCAGGTTCTTCGGTCTCTACCCCACCTCCTCATCGCACGAGCCTACCCCATATCACGCCTAAATCTTCTTCGTCATGCCATGCAACAGCCTTACCCAAGCAGAGAGAAATCCCCTTTCAAGAATCGACCTCTGTGGTCGCGATCTTTGCCTATGCCTCATGGCAGCCCTATCGAGCCTCCTTCCGAACCTCCGTCGTATGGGCGTCGGGCTAGCCCGGACAACGCTGAGCCATTTTAGCCACGTACGAGTCTGCGCCGAGGGACTCCAGGGCTCTCGTGATTGAACAGCCCAAAAGCTCCCCGGAGATTCCAGAGACACCAACAGTCGCCCTAGAAATTGCGCAGTGGTGAGGACGATCACGGCGAGGACTGTAACACACCCCGTCATATATACGGGCGCTGGTCGACCGCGACTAACAGCATTTAGATGAGGAATATCATGGTGGGAGTACTCAAACTGTAGCTAGTGTTCCGCTGACCGCTAGCGATACCGCTTTCGAGGTCGACGGAGCTAGCTCTTTTATTCGCGACGCATCCCATAACAAGAACGACACGGGTGTCCGTGGAGACGAGAAACCTACAGAGAGCCGACCAGACCAACCCTGTCGCTAACACCGACGATTCCGACGGGGCTCCTCTCTCGATCGCTGAATCTTCTAGACAGATTCTCGTCTCGGCCTTAAGTTCACCCGACCTCGATGAGGGTGGGCCGGTGATGGTCGACATTTCCAACTTCACGACAGCGAAGATCCTCGATAAACAGTCGAGTCCATTTGGAGTCAAGTACAGGCGCGAGCTCGAGCCGCTATGTTTGCCTGGGGACTTGGTGGGAAAGCTGCGTTCACATCCGGAGTTACGAGAATGAAATCGTACGAGCAGGCGTCTCGGGATTTGAGGGAAGAAAGAGGAAGTGTTCACAAATGTAAAGCGTATGGAGCACACAGCTTTCAATCAATGTGTTACCCCTGTATAGGCTCTCGTCCATCTAGCTATACAACACGAAGAATCGAGCAAATTTTTCCTTTCATTCCCTAAGGCTAAATTCACCCCAGGCCTCCACCTGGCGCCCCCCAGCCGATTTTGGAAGAGCAACCGCACCATGTCGCTACCAAAGCGAGACCATCGTGTCCGACAATGACGTGGAGAGCTACCAACTGCTGTCTCATCAATTAGAAGTTGCCAGCCGTCCCCGTGCAAGACTCCATCGCCAGCTTTGAATCAGTGGACCTGGAAACGGTTCCCGAAAGTGTCCTTTGAGCCGTCTCGATCTTTGGCACAGAGCGCAAATGCCTATTTCTTCTTCGATATCCAGTTTCACAATTTCCTCACTTTCCTTCTCTTTCTCAAAGCGAATTTCTCTCGGTCTGCCCTGTTTCTGGAGCCTCAAAGAAGTGGCGTTTCTGCATACCAGAAAATCTATCTCATGGGAATGGGAAGATGTCACCATATCGCAAAGCCGGGTTAGACGGGAGTAAGAGCCACTTTGGGATCCGTACAGGTATCCATATTTGGACAGTAGCCAGGTTTAGCCGCTCCAGCCGTTGCATAAAGATCCTAGGCTTGACATTAGTCTTGGCCGAATAACGCTGAGGATCCGATTTGCATTACATTACCATCAATCAAGCCTATGAAGTCAAAAGATACACACCAAAGTGGGTGATATCCTATCTTTCAGCCCTTGTCCGAACGTGCAAGATCTGCTTTTGGCTTCTTAGACTCCCTGTCTCAGCTCTCGTCTGGTTTCTTATTGTGAGTCCGGTGTGGCATCTGCGGTCGGTCGTGCGGTTCTTCCGTCGAGTTTGAGGTTCGTGACTGTGATTCCACAGAAGACTCGGAAGGTTGCTCGAGTGGTCGCTCAGAAGATTCCGGCTTTTCATCTTGCGATTCCTGCGGAGAAATTGACTGTTCCTTGACTGGTTGCTCAGCAAAATCCGAGTATTGCTTCTGCGGTGGCCCAGAAGAATCCGATTGTTCCTGCTGTGGCTGCTCAGCAGAATCCGAATTTTGTTCCTGCTGTTCCGCAGTAGATTCCTCTTTCGGCGGAAGTTCGATCCATTCCGGATGTCCAACACCCCTGCCAATTGCGGCCAGGCTCATTTCAGGGTATACATCGGGAAACTGGCTTACAAACTTGTCTTCACTTAGGAGTAGACGGTCGACATTCTGCCGAGTTGAGAATGAAAGCCTTTCAGAATGCCCCTTTTCTTCCAAGTGTTGATCTTCAGGCACATGATCAAGGTCACTCCATCGACTTGTGTTGCCTGCGGGCTTGGAGATTCCGATCAAAGTGGGAAACGGAGAGATACAGGTGAAATTCGATTTCTTGTGCATGCACATGAAACCCATGCCGATGTCGACCGGTTCGTTGAATGGTAACATGCTCATGTGATAGAGGACCTTCTCAGCACCCTTCAAAGAGATGATATATCCCGTGGCGCAGTTGTTCCAACTTGAGATATGAACGATCCGGGTGCTTTGATCGCCATTTGGAGGATTTTCCCAACGGGTCATGTCGGGTTTGTCAAATTCGTCCCGTGAATGGGGCGGTACCACGGTGGGATCGTCAGAGATAACCCATCTGCGGTTGTCGTCAGGATCTGTCTTCGTAGCGCAGTGTCCGATCCACAGGATATCCCAACCATCACCGTATGGTGAGAAAGGGACCGTGTTGTTTGGCGTGTTCAAAAGGAAACGAGACCCTCTTGCAAACTGAAGTAATTGGTACTTCAATGCAACATCCCAATCTGCATCGTCTTCAAAGATCAACGCAGATCCAACCCTGCGCTCAACCATGCTATTCGCATTCAGCGTGAAACCGAATTTCAAAGGCTGACGAAACATCGTGCGCACCTTTCGAGGATATTCAGGTGAGCTCGCCAGCACCCAATGGCTTTTTGGTCCATGTCCATTGTCTAGCAAAGATTTCAGCATCCTGTTATGATGACTTGGGAGAAGCATACGTATGGCAAAGATTTCTCGGGGACTTTTCGACCATCGACACCATCTACCTGCCCGTACATGATTCCTGATAGTGCTGCTTGGACGGCAAAGGCGTCCCTCTTATCTCTCCTCTCTGGCAGGGTAATCATGAACACCTCTTGGACCTACGGAAGGACTCGTCAGCTGGACAGTGAACTCATTTGAGAGGTAGACCTCAAGGCGTACACCGAGTGTCTCATTCTGAACATCATGAAGATTGTCTTGGACGTGAGAAACATTGGCAAGCCCTCGATCGATGTTCTGGCCTGCAATGGCCTCTTTGTCTTGATTCGTAGAATTGTAGCTGACATTGCGGACGTTGAATAACGCAGGCTGTGGCTGAAAATACTCCGCTCCTCTGACATTAGCGTAGAAGCAAGTGTAGAAGATGAGGGATGACACCGCGAAACTGGAGCAAAAGTAGAGACTCTTTTGGTGCATCACGCCTAGTACTCCGCACAATTAGTGTGAGATTTCAGACGACGAGAATAACACAGGCAAAATTGTGCTCAACTGGTCGTCGAGAAGGATTGGAATAAGTCACCGATTATTACACCGTCAGCGCAGCAACTGCCCTTACTCCATTGCTCTTGGACCAGCCAGCCCTACAGGCCGGCAGTCAAGGGCGTGACAGCCAATCTTACCTTGAGAAAGGAATCAGTAGAGATTACTGTGTATTGGCGCCATCAATTATTGGGGGAATTCACCGTCCATCACGCCCGGTCGCAAGCGTGCATAGGCGAGGAAGCAGCGAAACCTTAATACAGCGAATCATTCAACGGCGTCTGCTCATTGACCCATCAGATCAGTACCTGAATCAATTAGTATGTGGCGTTCATAAAGTTTGGCGCTTGCAATCCGGGGTGACGGGACAGTGTATGTCAGGGGCGCCGTTCACGTCTTCCCAAGATGAGTTTTGATACATGGCAAGGATTTGGTTGATAAAAGGGCCAAAGATACGATACGTAAGATTAGAAAACGGCTCGTACGCCATCGTAACGCACATGCGAAGGAGGGGGCTAACTCGCGAGCCCCATTTTACCTTTCTGGTTTCGCTTGCCCGTTACAAAGCCAATTTCGCCATTCTCCACAAAAAAGCCAAACCTGTACATGCCTGGAAAGGTTCGCCTCCAGCGACCAAAAGTTCAAGCTTTTCGTACTCCTCTGCTCGGTGGTGACCTTGGCTGGCTAAAATGGGGCTAGCCTCGTGGCTGTCGTCTTTTCTAGTGTTTGGAGCAGGTGAGCTTTGGTCGTCCTTGCGATATCCTTGGTTTGCCTGTCACCTTCGTACTTCTCCGTAATGGTTCTTCGTCCACAAAGGTCACATTTTGACGAGACATCATGCTGTTCTCGATATATGGAAGGTCGCGATCGCCGCTGGCTCTGATTGTTTCAGGGTGCATTTCGTCAATCTTAGTCCTGCACTTTCTCTACGCGTCGGAAATTTTGCCGGGGACGAGGCCTAAGGCCATCGACCCAGCGACCTTGCTCGCGAGACAAAGCACCTTCTGGCGTTCATTCTACCCCGACTTGGTCAAATTTGGCCCGAACTGTGATGCTTTAACACATCCTGAAGACACACATCTGAATGTTCCCTACGACGCGTCTGACACCAATCGCACTCGTCCCGATCGTCTTAGCATGTCCGCGTCGCAAGTGTTACAGCTACGAGCTACCCACACAAGCCTTACAACACAACTCAAGAGCAAGGATTACATATTGCCATACCTTCAGAAAAGCCGAGGCATCGTGACCACTGCTGGAGGATCCCACCTTCCCGTGGCGGTGCTTTCTATCCGCATGCTTCGCCGTACTGGATCCGAGCTGCCCGTGGAAGTTTTCTTGGCTTCCCAAGAAGAGTGGGACCCTCAAATATGTGATGTTGTATTTCTCGCAATGAACGCGCGCTGTGTCGTTTTACAAGACATCTTTGATGCCGCAGGAGACGACAAATCGCTTCGAATCGGCAAGGATCAATACAAGATAATGTCAATTGTGTTCTCGTCGTTTGAGGAGGTCCTTTTCATGGACTCGGACTGTTTTCCAGTATTTGACCCGTCCGAAATATTTGACAGCGAGCCTTTTCAGTCAACGAGCTTGATACTCTGGCCTGATTTCTGGTTTCCATCCGAGTCCCCGTTCTTTTTTGAAGTCGCTCAGATTTCCGCACCAGCAATTTATAACCGCTCGTCCACCGAGTCCGGCGAGATTTTCTACTCAAAGAAGAAACACAAGAATTCTCTGTTACTTGCCTTGTACTACAATTATTATGGCCCTGACTTTTACTATCCTCTACAATCCCAGGGCGCTCCTGGGGAAGGTGACAAGGAAACTTTCTTATGGTCAGCTATTGTATTTGACGAACCCTTGTACACTGTTAGGAAGGGAATGAGCGCATTAGGCTACACGACGATGAAAGGTGAATGGAGGGCCTCAGCGACGGTGCAGTATGATCCCCGTGGGGATCTAGAAATACAATCCCGATTGGACCTAAGTACAGAACAGAAACTTCAGGCACAACAGCGACCATTGTTTGTTCATGCCAACTTCCCAGAGTTCGATCCTGCGACAATGTTTCTAGAAGAAGCCGTGGATGCATCTGGTCCAACAAGGGACACGAATGGCACCATCCGAAGGGTCTGGCACGCCACTGAGACAGAGGGCATCAAGCTTTTTGGTTTCGACCTCGAGAGAAGGTTCTGGGAAGAAATTCGCAATATGACTTGCGAGTATGAAGGCAGCTTTTCCGCCTGGGCTGGTTCTTCCGACATGTGTGCAAACGCAATTCTACATTGGCAGACTTTGTTTGAGCCGAGTGATGCACAATACAATTGATATGGCTCGACTTTGCACTTTCTTCCGCCCTTCGGAAAAGCTCTGTAACATGAGGTACACGCACATGAGATGCACGCTTATAAGGTATAGGCCTATGAGACACACGCTAGGCGCCACACACGTCTACGTGCTTGACACACGCCTAGCTGCCAGACACACACACGCCTATGTGCCAGACACACGTCTAGCTGCCATACACACGCCTAGGTGCTAGACACACACCTAGCTGCCAGGCACACGCCTAGGCCAGTCACACGCCCGCCCTGCCAGACACACCTCTATGTGCCAGACACACGCCTACCTGCCAGACACGCGCCCACCCTGCCAGACACACGCTTAGGTGCCAGACACACGTCTAGCCGCCAGACACACGCCTACCTGCCAGACACACGCCCACCTGCCAGATACACGCCTACCTGCCAGACACACGCCTAGGCGCTAGACACACACCTAGGCGCCAGAGACACGCCCACCCTGCCAGACACACGCCTAGCTGCCAGACACACACCTAGGCGCCAGACACACGCTCACCTGCTAGACAAACGCCTAGAGGCCAGACACACACCCACCTGCTAGATACACGCCTACCTGCCAGACACA
>Ga0335072_10001269_pt1 | contig 41581 bp, 33 predicted proteins | sample Lox_Sample_21_FD_206725 | JGI IMG/M metagenome (GOLD analysis project Ga0335072, IMG submission 206725) | Soil microbial communities from Loxahatchee National Wildlife Refuge, Florida, United States - Lox_Sample_2.1 | ecosystem: Environmental > Terrestrial > Soil > Wetlands | place: USA... | reverse complement strand
CGCCATGGGTCAGAGCACCTCGAACGTGCCGCCGGCGACCAGGCCGATACGGCGATTGCCGTTCGGTGTGGCGCCGATCGGCTGCATGCCGCTGACCTGCAGGGTCATGGTGAGCAGGGGTGCGGTGCGAAGCTCGGCCACCGTGGTCCTCCCTTTGGGTTGGTTGGCGGCGATCACACCTGATCCGGCGGGGCGAGACAAGCGGCGGCGACGGTAGGTTCACACCGGCCGGGTGGCGCGCAGGGAATAGGCAAGCGGCAACCAGGGCTTGTCCGGCCAGCGATAGAGTTCTTCGTCGTCCGGCACGAGGCAGTCGAACATGCGCCAGGGCACGACGGAATGCTCTCGCAGCCAGTCGAGGCGCAGACCGGTCTCGATGAGGGCGGTGACGACGTCGCCCAACGGGTGCAGCCATTGGTGCGTCGTGGCGTTGGCGAGCCGTGCCGACGGATCGGCGTAGTCGCGCGGATCGGTATCGATGAACGGTTCGCGGCCGAGATAGGGCAGGGTGAAGCCGGGATGGCCCTTGTCGTCCATGGCGGTATCGTCGAGCACCAGCGCCAGGGGATGGCCTTCGGCGAAATACAGGAAACCGCCGGGCCTGAGGAAATGCGCCACGATGCGCGCCCAGCCCTTGATGTCGGGCAGCCAGCAGATCGTTCCCCAGGTGGCGAACACGCAGTCGAAGCCCGCGGCGTCGGGAAGCGCGGCCGGCGCACTATAGAGATCCGACAGCACGAAGCGGGTGCGGCCCGACAGGCCAAGCTCATCAGCAAGCGCCGATGCGGCGGCAATGGCCGCGGGAGAGAAGTCGAGCCCGACCACGGTGGCCCCACGCTGCGCCAGTGCCAGCGAGTCGGTGCCGATGTGGCATTGCAGGTGCAGCACGCGCAGGCCGTCGACCGGGCCGATCTCGCTATCGACGATACGCAGACGGCCGCGCCCGGCGCGCAACGAGCCCAGGTCGTAGCCGCCCGGACCCAGATGCACCGCGACCCGTTCGTCCCAATTGGCCTGGTTCAGGCGGCGCCACTCTGCTTCACCCGTCATGACACGAATTCGCCCTCGATCGGATTTACCGGAACCTGGTCAGCGATTCATCAGGATGGCCGCACTGGTACGCCGGGACGATAGCGATGGCGTCCGCCAATGCGCGACACATGCCGCGATGAGCAGGCCGGCGGCAAGACACGTGTTCATTGCACACCGTGAATGACCCGCTCGATCTTACGGCACGAGCCGTCCCATGGATTTCCGACGGACTATTTTAGCGCCGTTTCCGGAACCAGCACCGCGCGCTCACACCATGGTCGTAGCAGGTCCAATCCCGGGCGCCGATTCGAGTATTTTGACTATTTCGAATATTTCGGGTATTCTGGCTGCGAGGAGGTGGCTATGTCCACGACATCAGCACCAGATACGACCTTGCCCGCGAGCGGAACCGCGTTGATCCCGAACGCCCATGACATGCAGTTGGCGGCAGAAGCGCGCCCGGCGCTCGACGCCTTGGCGCAAGCGACTGACGATCTGACGCTGACGGTAGCCACGGAAGGGGGGACGACACAGCAAATTCGCATCTCCGCCCCGGCGCTGCGGTTCCTCTTTACTGCGCTTTCCGAAATCGCCAGCGGCAAGGGCGTATCGCTGCTGCCGCTGAATGAGGAAGTGACCACCCAGCAAGCGGCCGACATCCTGAACGTGTCCCGCCCATATCTGGTGGGCTTGCTGGAAAAGGGCGAAATGCCATTCCGTAAGGTCGGCAATCAGCGACGCGTGCCGCTACAGGAAGTCCTCTCCTACAAGACGCGCACCGATATCGACCGACGCGCCGCACTCGAGGAACTGGCGCGGCTCGGGCAGGAAATGGGGCCTGGCTACGAGACATGACGCCCGCCGTCGCCGTGCTCGATGCCAACGCACTATACCCTGCGCCGTTGCGCGATCTGTTAATGCAGATGTCCTACGATGGCTTGTTTCAGGCACGCTGGACGGCGGAAATAGAGCATGAGTGGAAACGTAATCTGCTCGTCAACCGCCCTGACCTGGCCGGGCAGATCGACCGAACGCAGGCTGTCATGCGTCGCACCATCCCTGATGCGCTCGTTACAGGCTATGCGACCCCGCTGCCTGACCTATCTTTGCCCGACCCGAATGATCGGCACGTCCTTGCTGCCGCGATCGTTGCGGTGGCCGACGCCATCGTCACCTTCAATCTGCGGGATTTCCCGGCGGCGGCTCTTACGGGCCACGGTGTCGAGGCGCTGCATCCCGACGATTTTCTGATGGAATTCGCCGCAGCCAAGCCGCGCCAGGTTCTGGCCGCGATACGGTCGTGCCTCGCACGGCTCGCAAACCAGCCGATCATGCCTGACGGCTATCTCGCCGCACTCCATCGCCTTGGGCTGATGGAAACCGCCTCGTTTCCGAACGGCCATCGCCCCGATTGGTACCCGTAATCAGAGAACTCACCGCAAGTGCGCGCCCTTTCATGGCTTCGTAGATTCGCGGTGACAGCGATCTTGCTCTGTGCCCCGCCGTATAAACGTGACTGGACTTTGACTTCTTTTGCGGGCCGGCCCGAAAGTAGGGCTCAGCTTCCAGGAAGGCAGCGCCCATGTCTGCTTCAACGCTCAGCTTGCGGCCGATTGCCACAATCGGATTCATCGGCCTCGGCGTGATGGGCGAACCGATGTGCGGCCACCTCGCCCGCCGCTCCGGCCGGACCGTGCTGGCGCATGACCTCCGCGCCGAACCACTGACCCGGCTGGCCGCATACGGCGTCGCCGCCGCCACACCGGCGGAGATCGCCGAGCGCTGCGACCTCATCCTGCTGTCATTGCCCGACGGCAAGGCGGTCCAGGCGGTGCTTGGCGCGTTGGAGCCAGGGCTGCGGCCAGGGCAGTGCCTGGTGGATACCAGCACCTCGCCGGTGGCGCCGACACGAGAGATCGGCGCAAGGCTGGCGGGACGCGGCATCGGGTTTGCCGACGCGCCGGTCGCACGCACGCGCGAGGCCGCGGCGCGCGGCGAGCTTTCCATCATGGTCGGCGCGCCGGACGCGGTTTACGCGCATGTCAGGTCGATCCTGGAGACCATGGGCAGCGACGTGACGCATTGCGGTCCGGTCGGCTGCGGGCAGGTGGTGAAAATCCTCAACAACATGCTGGTGTTTCAGAACACTCATGCGCTGGCCGAGGCGATTGCGCTGGGACGCCGCAACGGCGTGCCGCCGGACGTGCTGCTGCCGGCAATGGCGCTGGGGTCGGGCGATTCGTTCGTGCTGCGCAACCATGGCATGAAATCGATGCTGCCACGCGCGTTTCCCGAACGCGCGTTCTCGACGCGGTATGCGATGAAGGATCTGTCCTACGCGCTGGACATGGCGGCGGAGGCGGGCGTTCCGGTGCCGGGTGCGCAACTCGCGATGGACCGGCTGCGCGAGGCAGAACGCCAGGGGCATGGGGAAGAGTACCATCCGGTCGTACTGCATGTCATCGATCCCGCATGAGCACCTTCCCAGCAATTGCCGCGTGGCGCGCGGCGTGCATGCAGGATGCCGTGCTTGGCGTGTGGGCCGGACCATGGTCGGTGTGTTTCGCCGTGCAGAGCGATGCGGACGTCAGCACGTTCCTGTTGCAGGACGGACGCATGCATCCGGATGGCGCGGTGCCCGTCTTCACGGTGCGCGCGCCCGGCGCGGTGTGGTCGAAATTCCTCGAACCAATCCCGCCACGCCATCACCAGGGCATGTTCGCCATGCTTTACCGAGTGGCGGAGTTCGGCATCGATGGCGAGCAGCTCGCGTTCATGCAGCACGCACACGTGGTGCGGCGCGTGCTGGAAGTGGGCAAGTGGCTGGCATTGGGAAATGCCGCGCCGGCGCCGGTGTCGCTGCATCCGCGCGGCGGTGTGCGGCCGACGCCGGAGCTGCGCGGCGGCTATGTACCGTTGACCGCGCGGGCGAATAACTACCAAGTGTATTTCGAAACTGCCGGCGCCGGCCACGACCTCCTGTGCCTGCACACGGCAGGCGCGGATGGCCGGCAGTTTCATGGGCTGATGGCGGATCGGCGCCTCACCGATGGCCACCGGCTGGTGGCATTCGATCTGCCCTGGCATGGCAAGTCGCCGCCGCCGGAAGGCGCGATCCCCGGTTCCTGGTCGCTCGACACCAACCTCTATGTCGATCTGATCATGGGCTTCATCGCAGCGGCGGGATTGCAGCGGCCGATCGTGCTGGGCGCGTCGATGTCCGGCGAGATCTGCCTGGAGCTGGCACTGCGCCATCCCGAGGCATTCGCCGGAATCATCGCCTGCGAGGCGAGCGACAAAATCGAACGCCGGCAGACCCACTGGGCGGCGCATCCGCAGGTGAACCAGGCCTATTTCGTGCCGGAGTGGATCCGCGCGCTGTGCGCCCCGCAAAGCCCGGCGGAATATGTCGAGGCGATTGCCTGGCATTATGCGCAAGGCGGCCCCGCTGTGTTCTTCGGCGATATCGCGTTCTATTCCGGTGATTGGGATGCGCGCGACCGGGTGCATCGCATCGATACCAATCGCGTGCCGTTGTTCATGCTCACCGGCGAATACGACTACTCGTGCACGGTAGAGCATTCGCAGGCGACGGCTGCGAAAATTCCAGGCGTACAATTCCGCGCCATGCCCGGCATCGGCCACTTTCCGTTTGCCGAAAACCCCCTACTGTTCTCCACTTATCTACTATCTGCTCTTGAATCTTTGAAACCGATGACCGCTCTCGCCGAAGCTGGAAGAGACGCGTAACTTCCCGCTGTCGTAGCAATGTTCATGGTGGGGGCGATGTTTATGGCGGTGCGATGTTCATAACGGGTGGTTCACCCAAGATCCGCCAGCATCGGCGGCGCGGCGGAACGCAGCAGCAGCTTGCGAGCCTGCCACTGCGCCGGCGCTTCGAGCGTCGTCAGGAATTGCACATCGCCGCCGGCCAGGAATGCCAGTGGAACTCCGTTACGCAGCAGCAGCCGGTTGCGCGTCAAGGAGGGCAGCCTGGCGCCCGGCGTCAGGATGCCGACCAGGTTCAGCGGATCGGCGCCGGACACCGAGACGAATTCGTCGTCATGGGGACGGCGGCGCATCTCGCGTAGTGAGCCAACGGCTTCGGGCAACGCGTATTGCTCGCCGGAGAAGCCGGCGACGAAGCGGCCGCCGCGGATTTCGCCGCGTGCCTCGAGGCGGCGATAGATGCGCAACAGGTCGCGCCAAGGCGGCAGCCAGGGCGCCTCGCGCGCGAGCAAGCGCCAGAACACCACGCCGTAGCGGCGCAGCAGCGAACGGGCGACATGCTCTATGGAAGCGGGCGGGGCTGCCTCGGGCGCGGGACGGCGCAACGGCGCCCAGCGGCCGGCGGCGTCCATGCCGAAAGACAGCGTGCGCCGGCGACGTGGGCCGCCGCTGAACGGCTTGCGCCGTTCCGACGGTACAAGCAGTGCGCGCAAGCCGCCGAAACTGTCGGATGTGACGAGGCCGAAGGTGACGAGTTCGGCAAGCGCTTCCTCGAGCTGCTGACGGAGCAGGCCGGAGGCGTCGACGAGTTCGTCGAAGAACGAGGCGCCGCGCGAGAGCAATGCGTTCAGCACGGCCTGGGCGCGTTGACCAGGTCGCGTGCCGTCGCCGGTCCCGGCCAGGGCGGTCCAGACGGCCAAGTGCCGTCGCGGCAGCACGGCGACCGGCGTCGTGCGCAACGGCGTGGCGGCACGATCGCCACTGCCGCCGCGCCCCGGCGTCAGCCGCGCCCAGGCCAGGCGGCCGGCGAGGCAGGCATCGTCCAGCCACGCCGGTTCGTAGTCGGCGACGCGGACGGGGAGTAATTCGGTTTCCCAGGCAGCGGCGGGCGCCTCGAAGCCTTCCAGCAGGCCGGCGGCGACCGGCACCGATTCCGGGCCTTCCAGCCGGGTCTCGGGCGTCAGGTGGTGCCAGGCGCAGAGGAAACGCAGGAAGTCGCGGGCGGCGACCGGCTCGATTTCCGCGCGCAGGCGGCGGACCGTGTAGTGATGGATGCGAGCGAGCAAGCGCCGGTCGCACCATTCCTCGGCGTTGGCGCCGGGGGTGAAGCGGCCACGCAGGACGAAGCCTTCGGTTTCCAGCGCGGCAAGGGCAGGGGCGATGTCGTCCGGCTCCAGGCCCAGCGGGGCGGCCAGCGCGCCGGGGGTCACCGGGCCAAGGCCCTCGAGCCGGCCGCGGACGATTTCCACCATGGCCGCTTCAGAGGTCGGCAGAGGCGCACGGGAAACCTCACTGGCGTCTCCCGCTGCGCTGGCGGGCGAGGGCAGGGGGGACAAGGCGGCCGGGTCGCCTTCCTGGTCCGACGAAAGGCGAGGAAAAGCTGCCGCCGGCGCGGTGCCGGCATTGGCCCCGCCGAACACGGCCGCATATTGGCCCAGGCGCTCGGCCGCGACCCAAAGCGTCGCCTGCGGCAGACAGAGCATTTGCACGCGGCTGTCGCGGCCCAGAGCATTCAGCCACCCGCTCCATTCCGGGGCGGCCGCCACCTCGTCGGCGGTCAGGCAGCCGAGCCACAGCAGGGCGTCGTGCAGTTCCTCGGCATTGGCGGGGTCGGGCCAGGCCTCCAGGCGCACGCGGGCGATCGCCTCCGGGTCCAGCCGGCCGAGATCGCCGGCGGTGTCGGGGGCGAGCCAGCGGCGGGCCATAACCGCCTGGGTCCGCCGCTCTTCCAGGGGCGCGTCATCGAGGTAGGCATAGGGGCGCGCCGACAGCACCTCCAGCGCCAGCGGCGAGGGCTGTGTCAGGTCGCGCGCCACGACGCGCATTTCGCCGCTCTCCAGCCGCGCCAGCAGCCGTTCCAGGCCGTCGATGTCCATCGCCTCATTGAGGCAGTCGGAGATGGTCTGGCCGGTCAGCGGGTGATCGGGGATTTCGCGGTCGCCTGCCAGGTTCTCGGCACAGGCGAGCTGGTCGGGGAAGACGGTGGCGATGAGGTCCTCGGCTTCCATGCGGGCAAGCTGCGGGGCGACCTTCTTGCCGCCGCGAAAACGCGGCAGCGCCAGCGACACGCCAGCCGCCCAGCGCCAGCGCGCCATGAACATCGGCGCATCGAGCAATGCCTGTACCAGCAGCGGCCGCACCGTGGCGGAGCGCAGGTAGCGTGCGACCTCCGCCAGTTCGAAACTGTGCGTCGTGGTCAGCGACAGCACGATATTGTCCTCGGTCGCCGCCGCCTGCAGTTCGAAATTGAAGGTGCGGCAGAAGCGTTTTCGAAGTGCGAGGCCCCAGGCGCGGTTGATCCGGCTGCCGAACGGCGCGTGCAGCACAAGCTGCATGCCGCCGGCTTCGTCGAAGAAACGCTCCAGCACCAGCGTGTCGTGGGTTGGCAGGCATTCCAGCGCGGCAAACGACGCGGCGAGGTATTCGACCAATTGCTCTGCCGCGGGGGTGGTGATGCCGATCTCCTGCGTCAGCCAATGCACGGCTTTGGTGATGTCGACGGTACGCGATGCAATAGTCGGCGGTCCTTCCGTCATGGCGGGCGCTGGCCCGCCATCCACGCCTTTCCTGCTCGCGGCAAAATAAGTCGTGGATGGCGGCCCTTCGGCCGCCATGACGGAAAGACGCTGTGCCACGCCTTCGCGCAGGCGCGACACCGACGCTGACAATTCGTCGGTCCGTCCCGGCGCTTCACCGAGCCAGAACGGTATGGTGGGGGCGGCGCCGCGCGCGTCCTCCACCCGCACCACGCCGCGTTCGACGCGCATGATGCGATAGGCGCTGTTGCCGAGCTGGAACACGTCGCCGGCGAGGCTCTCAACGGCAAAATCCTCGTTGACGGTGCCGATCGTCTGGTTCTCGGGTTCCAGCAAGACCTGGTAGTCGGCGGTATCAGGAATGGTGCCGCCGGAGGTCAGTGCGGTGAGCCGCGCGCCGCGGCGTCCCCGCAGCACGTGGTTGATCGCGTCGTAATGGATCAGCGCGCCACGCCGCCCGCGGCGCGTGGTGAAGCCGTCCGCCAGCATGCGGATCACGGCGAGGAAGTCGTCATGCGACAGCGCGCGATATGGCCAGGCGCGGCGGAAGCGTGCGAATAATTCGGGCTCGGACCAATCACGCGCCGCGGCCTCTGCCACGATCTGCTGTGCCAGCACGTCGAGCGGCTGCGCGGGCAGGGTCAGCCGATCCAGCTCGCCTCGGCGCTCGCAGTCGAGCAATGCGGCGCATTCAACAAGGTCGTCGCGCGAGAGGGGAAACAGGCGGCCTTTCGGCGTCGCGCCTACAGCGTGGCCAGAACGGCCGACGCGTTGCAGGAAACTGGCGATCGAGCGTGGCGAGCCAAGCTGGCATACCAGATCGACATCGCCGATATCGATGCCGAGTTCCAAAGACGCGGTCGCGACCAGTGCCTTCAGATCGCCGCGCTTGAGTCGTTGCTCCGCGTTCAGCCGTTGTTCCTTGGCCAGGCTGCCATGATGTGCGGTCACCGCGGTTTCGCCGAGACGATCGGACAATTGCCGCGCCACGCGTTCGGCCATGCGGCGGGTGTTGACGAACACCAGGGTGGTGCGGTGCGCCTGGGCCAGCGCCGCCAGACGGTCATAGAGCTGGGTCCAGACCTCCGCCGACATCACCGATTCCAACGGCGAGTCCGGCACTTCCAGCATCAACTCGCGCGGGCGACGATGGCCGGTGTCGACGATGACCGGCGGTTCCGCCGATGCTCCGACGAGAAGTCGGCCGATCGTCTCGATGGGGTTTTGCGTGGCGGAGAGGCCGATGCGTACCAGCCCGTCGCCGCACAGCGCGGCCAGACGTTCCAGCGACAGCGCGAGATGCGCGCCGCGCTTGCTCGGTGCCATGGCGTGGATTTCGTCGACGATCACCGAGCGCGTGGTCGCCAGCATCGCGCGCCCGGATTCCGAGCCGAGCAAAATGTAGAGTGATTCCGGGGTTGTTACGAGAATATGCGGCGGCCGGCGCTGCATGCGTTGGCGTTCACCTTGTGGCGTGTCGCCGGTGCGCACCCAGGTGCGGATTTCGACGTCCGGCAGGCCGCGTTGGCGCAGCGCGTCGCGGATGCCGGCGAGCGGTTCCTCCAGGTTACGCTGGATGTCGTTGGACAGTGCCTTCAGTGGCGAGACGTAGACCACCTGGGTCTGGTCCGGCAGGTTGCCTGCGACACCTAGCCGCACCAGCGCATCGATGGCTGCCAGGAACGCGGCCAGCGTCTTGCCGGAGCCGGTGGGGGCGGCGATCAGGGTATGGCGGCCCGACTGGATCGCGGGCCAGGCCTGCGTCTGCGGCTCGGTCGGCGCGGCGAAGCGGGTGGCGAACCAGGCCGCGACGGCGGGATGGAACAAGGGGGCGGTGTCCATGGGGATGGACAGATAAAAGGCGTTTGGCCCCGGAAATCAATCGGCCCCGCGATCTTCCACGACGGCTCCGGCCGCGTCGGCGTCGAGCAATTCGATCGTGCGGTCGTCCTCACGTCCGTCGCAGTAACGCTCGATCGCCTCCCGGAACAGTACTGCGGGCTCGCCGGTGGCGGCGCGGGAGAACAATGTCATACAGGAGCAAAACTTCATATCGTCCGGGGAGCCGAAGATGTCGTGCAGCGAACGATCCTGCAACGCGAGAACCATGCGCGTGCTGGTTTCCAGCCGTGGCCCGAGCACAGGATGGACGAGGTAGGCATGCGCTTCATCGAGCGAGGCGATGCCGTAGAGTCGAGCAGTGGCAGAGAAGCCCAGTCCGCGCAGTTGTGGAAATATGAACCACATCCAATGGCTGCGTTTGCGGCCGGACTTCAGCTCGGTCTGCACCCGTTCGAACATTGTCGCCTGGGCGGTTACGAAACGCTCGAGATCAAACGGATCCTGTTGCACCATTACGACTCCTCTATGGTTTTCCGGCGTTATCCACGCACATTCTAACATAACGCGTGCGCGTTCTCACGAATGCAAAGGGCGGATTTGGTGGCGGGAGCGGTCAAAACCTCGCCATTGGCGGCGGCAGGCCGAGGCATCAAATCTGTTAACAACCCCTGGTCTTGATCTACCAAGCCGTGCATGAACATCATGCCGCATCGGTTACGCGCAATATTGCTCGCTGCGATACAGGTCACGCTTCGTAGTGACATTCCGCGCACTTTTCACAGCGATATAATGCGAGTGCCGTGCGATGACAGGAAAGGACGCTGATTTGACAGCAAACAACGATCGCGTCGCATTGGTAACCGGCGGTGCCCGAGGCATCGGCGCGGCCATCGCGGCCCGGCTTGCCGCTGACGGCTATCGCACCGTGGTGGCGGACATCATCCCGGCCAGTGCGCCGGCCAACGGCCGTGCCGCCGTCGCCGACGTTGCCGACGAAGCCGCGGTCATCGCGATGCTGCGGGACGTGCACATGCTCGAGGGACGGCTCGATGCGCTGGTCTGCAATGCGGGCATCATGATCCGCAAGCCGATCGCCGGACTGTCTCTCGCCGAATGGTCACGCGTACTGGCCACCAACCTGACCAGCACGTTCCTTCTGGTGCGTGCGGCGGAGTCATTGCTACGTGATTCGAAGGGCGCGGTGGTGACGATCGCCTCGACGCGTGCGCGGATGTCGGAGCCCGACACCGAGGCTTATGCCGCGTCGAAAGGCGGGCTGGTTGCGCTGACCCACGCGCTTGCCGTCAGTCTTGGGCCGGATGTACGCGTGAATTGCATAAGCCCCGGCTGGATTTTCACCAAGGGTGAGCAACCGCGGCCGGAGGATCATGCGTTTCATCCCGCGGGTCGCGTCGGCACGGCGGAGGATGTCGCGGCGTTGACGGCATTTTTGCTCGGTCCGGAAAGCCGCTTCATCACCGGCGCCGAGTTCGTCATCGACGGCGGCGTCACGCGGAAGATGATCTACCCGGAATGACGCCGTGCTGTGGTGCTACTTCCTGCCGCTGCTCACGTGGGCCACGCTCGCGACGTGCGCGGCGGGCGCCGCACCGGGATGGAAGCCGCCCAGCGACGGACCTGGGTGCACGAAGCCGCCTGCCGGGTGGGGCATGCCGGCCATGCCAGGGCGGAACCCGCCGCCCGGGGCCGGATGAAAGCCACCGGCCGGAGCCGGATGAAAGCCGCCGGCCGGGCCCGGACGATAGCCTCCTGCGGGGCCGGGATGTGGTACAGCACCATGCATGCTCTCGGCATGGAAGGCGGCATCGCGGTGGATCGCCATGTCACGCCGCGCGGGATCCTCCCGCAGCGCGGCGTCATGGCGGAGCGCCTCGTCGTGGCGCAGGGCTGCTTCATGGCCGTAGCCCCGCAGGCCATGACCATCGGGATGGAAATGCTCCAGATGGTGGCGGAACCGGTCGGGTGCGCCGTGCCAGTGGTGGAAGTGGTCGTAGTAGCCCCATCCGACCGCTCCGGCGAACACCAGGAACACCGGAGCGCCGTCGATCACGGCCTCCGGAACGCCATCGACGTAGGTGATGCCGTCGGTGCCATCATCACCGGCCTCAAGCGCGCAGCACACTGGCTCCGCTTGCGCGGTCGACATTGCCAGCAGCACGTCCTGCGGCGGGTTCACCCAGAAGCCGCGATGATTGCTGAGCGCCAGCCCCTGTTGCACGCGATACACGTCGGGAGCGTCCGCGGCGACCCGTGCCGCGCCGTTGACCAGCGCGACCTTGGCGAGGTCGGTGCCGTCGGCCAGGGCGCAGGTGTAATAGCCGTCGGCGCCTTGCGTCATGCAGGTCACCATGTCGCCGTTGGACTGGATGTAGCCCTGGAGTTGTTGTGCGTAGGGCGCGCCGAGGCCGATGATCCCGTCCAGCCGGTAGGTCTGTCCGTCGGCGACCAGGGTTGCCGTATCCTGCACCGCCGGGTGCTTCACGATCGCGGGCGGCGGCGGCAGGTCGGCCCAGATACCGCGCCGGGCCGCCTGCGCGGCGGCCTGTTGGTCCTGGTAGGCCGGCGGTGCGTCGTCCTTGACCCGCGCCGCGCCGTTGACCAGGGCGACTTCCGCGACGTCGGTGCCATCGGGGAGCAAGCAGACGAAGCCGGCGGTGTTCTCCGCCTGGCACGTGACGCGGCCCGCGTTGCCGGTGAGGAAGCCCTGCATTCCCTCCGCCGCCTCGCCTTGCACGCCATCGATGCCGAACAGGGAGACGGTCACATCGCCGGCCTTCAGCGTGTCGGTGCTGACGACGGTGGGGTGATCGAGGTTGATGGGCTCAGGCTGTGCTGCTGGGGCAGCGACGGTTGGCGCGGCGAGCGTGGCGATGGTCGGGGTGCCCGGCGAGGCGGCAGGCGGGGCGGCAGGTGGGGCGGCAGGTGGCGCGATGGTGGGGGCGGCAGGCGTGGCAATCACGGGGACCGCGGGCGAGGCGATCGAGACCTGCGTGCCGCCCGTCTGCCCGGCTGCGGGCGGTGCCGCGCTCGGTTCGGGATCGACGATGGCGATATGGGCCCCGTCCTGGACGTTGTATCGTGTCGATCCCGTCAGGGTCGGCACGCTGGCGGACACGGGCCCGGATGCCGCCGCCGCGACACCAGCCAGCGCCGTGGGTGCCGTCCCCTTGCCTGGGACCGTCTGTGCAGCGGCCGGCGTGCCGGAAGTCGCGGTGGACGCTGCCGCCGCGGTTGGCGGAACCGGGGCAGGGGCGGGGGCTGCCGCGACTGTCGCGGATGCGGCCGCCGGCGGGCCGTTGTCGGCGCCCATGTCCAATCCGCTGTTGGGGTTCGCGGGCGCGGCCGGTGCGGCTGGCGGCGCCGGGCCGATGTCCATGTCGAGCGTACTGTTCTGGTTCGCCGCCGTAACGGGCGTCGGCGAAACGTTTGTCGTTGCGGGGCCGGCTGATTGCGCGCCGGCGCTGCCGGCGGCGATGATCGTCAAGGCTCCGAGCGCGCAACCGCAGAACAAGGCGCTGCGCTGCAATCTGGCCGTCCGCACCGATGTCATGGGACCGTCCTCCGGATTGGCAAACCCCGGCCTATTGTTTTGTCGGCGTGACCCAACCGGAGGGTGCCGGTCCGGTTGCCGCGGCAGGGGTGGCACCGCCCGCACTCGTGGCCGGTGCAACCCAGTTGCTTGGCGCCGAGGCGGTGGTGGTCGGAGCCGTCGCGGCGGCGGTCGCGCCGGTCGGCGTCGATTGCATCTGGGCAAGCAAGGCCGGGGACGGCGTTCCGCTCATCGGCAGCGAATGCGATTGCTGGAAGGCGGAAATCGCGGCGCGGGTTCGCGGACCGATGTAGCCGTCCGCGGTGTCATGCAGGTAACCGAGCCGGATCAATTCGACCTGGCTCGAGCGTACCAGCGGATCGGCGGCGGCGACTGGCGGTGGCGGCGCGGCGGAGGCAACCGGTGCGTAGCCAGGTATTTGCTCGCCCTTCGCGAACATGCACTGCGAATAAGCGTTGTCGTATTGCTGCTGGATCATCGCCTGATCGTTGCCGTTGTTGGCGGCGCCGATGGCGGTCCCGCCGACGGCGCCGCTCGCTGCGCCGATCGCCGCGCCGGACGCGGCACTGCCGGCGGCGCTGCCGATTGCGGCACCCAATCCGGCGCTCAGCACCGTGCCCAATACCGCTGTCCCGGCCGCGCGCTGGTTCGCAGCGTCGGCCTGTCCTTTGACCTGATCTCCCGCGAAGCCTTTGCAGACGGCGTTGTCGTCCTGGAATGCCGAAAATGTCTTGCCGGGACCAGGCATGGCCTGGACCGTGGGTCCGAGCGGTGTCGTTGCGCAACCGGCCAGGAGCGCGGCGGCGCCGATTGTGAGGAAAAGATTCCGGGCAGGGACAAGGCAATCGGTCATTTCGGCTGTTCCCTCTTGAAATCCGCTTATTACTAAACGCTAAACGAAAGATTGAGCCGCCGCAAAGCAATTCGTGTCCGAATTTACTCCGGGAAACTTCCGGGAATCGGCTGGCCTGGTTTGACCAGGGCATTGCGGCTGCCTGATATCCCAGGCCTCATGTAACGGCTTACCTTGGCATTTTGCACGACTAAAAATGTATGGCGAATGAAGGAAATCAGTCCAGCAAACGGTGGCTCATCGTTTCCATTGCGGTTTGGCGACGGCGGCGCGGTCGTTACCTGATGCATATGTTCGAATGGCCATGCGCCGGGATTGCAAGTCCGCCGGCGATTGCGGTGTGCGTCAGGCATGCTCCGCTCGAAGGCCGGGCGCTGGCTGTTTCGACGCCGGAAGCTCCTGCCATATGGCAAGCGGGGCGGTTTCTCAGTTGCGCGCGGCGGTGGCGCCGACCCGTTCGAATGTGAACGTGGTGCATTGGTTGGCGCTGTCAGCGACGCGGCCGCTGTAGGTTTTCCCCCCGTCGTCGGAACGTCCGCTCAGGCCCAGCCAGTTATAGCCGGGAGGCTGCGTGACCCATTTGACCGGTGTCAGGGAAAACGTCCCGCCGTTCGGGTCGAGCGAACCCTCGACGATGAATGAGCCGTGCGGGACGTCGGGGCTGGTGGGCAGCGGACCGAAGCTGAACACGGCGCGGCGGCGCGCATCGCCGCCGGGAGGGAACAACGTGAGCGTCAGGCGGACCATGCGGCGGCCGCAGAAATAGACGCCCCGATATTCCGTCTGCACGAGGCCGGTCGTGCGGGTTGCCTGGGTCACGCCGGGAGCATTCCAGCCGGCAGCATAATTCGCGTTGCCGTGCAGCCTGAGCGCGACGGACGAGAGGCGCTGCAGGCCGATTACGCATCCCACGGTGTAGTCGCCGCGATTGGCGCCGTTCGCGCCGTAGCAGGAACCGGACTGGGTGAGTTGGGCCAGGGCAGCCGCCGCGCCGTCGCGATAGGCGCCTCGCAGGCCGAAGAACCAGGCATCCCAGGCGAGACGATCGTCACGTCCGGCCGCAAAACCGAGCGCGGATGGGGCGGGTTGCGCCGGCGAGAGGATCACCGCCGCCTGCGGGTTTGGTTGCGGAGACGGAAGATTAGGTTGGAGGTTGGGTTGCGCGGGCGCCGTCGACGGTGACGGGGCGATCTGCGTCGCGATGGCCGTGGCTGCCTGGTGAAGCGCGGTGACGACGTCGCTGTCGTAGACCACGACGTCCATCGAGGTGAGATCCTCATGGGTCAGCCAGGTGACGCGGCCGGGCGTGGTCTCGACCATCTTGCCGATGATTGCCGGCGGGATCCCCATTTCGCCGGCGACACGGGCCATCAGCGTGGTCACCGCAAGTGACGTGTCGGTCTCGCGCCCGTCCTCATTGGCGCTGTGCACGCCCACCAATGCGTCGGCTGCCGCCAATCGGCGGGTGGATGCGGCGAACAACAGGAAGCAGGCCGACACGCATTGGGTGTTGGAGGGGATGACCACCGGCAGCATATGCGCCCGAATGAGGTGAGCGAGTTGCTCGCCTTCGACGACGCTGCCTCCGGGGCTGTCCAACGCCAGCGCGACCAGACGCTTGCCGGGCGGGACCGATGCCAGAGCTTGCTCCAGCCGTGCGGCGTCGCCTTTGACGATGGGACCGCGTCCGCCAATGACCACCTCGGTCGACGTAATCGCCGTGGTATCGAACTGGAGCGCGCGCGCTGGCGCAGCGCCTAAGGCGATCCAGAGCATGCAGATCAATCCGGCCGTTAGGCTGGATCGCATTTTCTCATTCCATCGCGGGATGTGTCTCCGTGGCCGACGGTAGCGCCTCCGCCGGGTCGTTGTCACATGCGAAATGCCGCGGCGGACGCGACAGGCAGGTGAGGCGGGTCAGCGCGCCTGCGCGTTTGCCGAACTGGACGGACGCATCGGCACCGGCTCGATCGATGCTGCTCGCCGCGGTGCGCTGCGCGGCGACTCCAGAGCTTCGTGCACGGCCTGGATGATCTCGCTTTTGACTGCCGCGGCCTGTCCTGCGCCATCCGCCGGCGCGAAGGTGACGACGTATTCCAAAACGTTGTCCGTGGCGTTGCGATCCAGCAGGACAGTTGGTGCCGGCGTGTCCAACACTTTTGGACTGTCCTTCACGATCTGCTCGATGCGCTGTCGCGCGCTGGTAGGATCTGCGTCCGGCAGGCGGAAGCGAATTTGCGTCGAGGCGACGGGCTGCGGGTAGATGCTGAAATTGCGGACCTGCTGTCCCCAGACGCTGCCGTTGGGGATGATGACCTGCACCGCGTCGGCTGTTACGATCTCGGTCCAAAACAGCGAGAGGTCCTTCACCGTGCCGTCGGCGCCGCCGATCTGGACGTGATGGCCGACACGGAACGGGCGGAACACCAGCAGCATGACGCCGGCGGCGAGATGCGAGAGAGTGCCTTGCAGGGCGAGGCCGATGGCCAGGCCGGCGGCGCCGATCACGGTGACGAGGCTGGCCGTCTGGATGCCGAACTGCGACAGCACGGCGAGCACGGTGATCGTCAGGACGAAGTAGCGGACGATGTTGCCGAAAAAGCCCTGCAACATCGGGTCTACGTGCGGCGCCTTACTCAGCGAACGCGCCACCAGCGCCTGGGCACGTCCCGCGACCCAGAAGCCGGCGATGAGGATGGCGATCGCGGCCAGCACGTGCAGGACGTTGCTGACGAGCAATGGCAGCAGCAGTCGCGCGTCGGTCACGAGATGTTGGGCGTCCTGGTCCAGCATAGCGGCTTTCAACGCGCTGCCGGATGGATGGTTCCGGTTACATCGGAATCAGATTCACATAGGCGTGACCAGGGGGCGTGACTGAGTGGGCGTGACCGGACCGTTGCGCGTGCTCAGCGTTTTGCCGGCGACCAGCGATAGACGCGCTGCAGCGTGCCCCCCATCAATGCGGCGCGGTCGGTTGCGGACAGGCGATCGGTGACGCGGAAGGCATCGACGCCCTGGGCGTAGGTGAGCAATGCGACGGCGCGGGTCCAGTCGGTGCCCCACATGCAGCGCGCGATGCCGAACGCGCCGAACACGCGGGCCAGGGGATCCCAGATGTCCTGGTACGGGAAGGGCTGGTGCGACAGCGTGCAGGCGCCGCTCACCTTGATCACGATGTTGTCGTACGTCGCGAGTGCCAGCAGCTTCGGCAGGTCCTTCCAGGGCTCGGCGGGCGCGGGTGGCTGGAACGGCTGCGCCAGGCCGAGATGGTCGATCACGACCTGCGTGTTGGGATTGCGCGCCGCAAGCCTGGCGGCCTGATCCAGCCGGCCGGTCGCCATCAGGTTCACCGGCAGGCCGTGGCGCGCCGCGGTGGCCAGCACCGCGTTCAGGCCGGGATCGGTCGGGTCGGTCGACACCCCTTCGCGGTTCAGCATGATGCGCACGCCGACGGTGCCGTTGGTCGCCGCCCAGTCGGTGACGATGTCGGCCACGGCGGGATCACCTGGATCGACCGGCTTGATCAGTCCGAAGCGGCCGGGATGCTTTGCATAGACCTCGAGCGCGTAGCCGGCGTCGTGGCGATACATCGCGTAGGGTGAGACGAGCAAGGCGCCGTCCACGCCGACGTCGTCCATGGCGGTCACCATCTGGTCGCCGGTGACCTCGGGCGGACCGTGCAGCACGCTGGCCCAGGGACGGCCGGGATGATCGCGTTCGTAGCAGTGAACCTGCACATCGATGACCGGCATTGGCGTCCCTCCTGTTATTTCGTTGTGGGGGTCAATTCGTTGTCAGGATTCCTGCGGGCTGGCGGCGAGCAAGCGCTCGATCGGGTCCCAGACGAAGGCGGTCTGCATCACGTCGCGGCCGGCGAACTGGATCGTTGCCTCGGCGAGCGGCTTGCCGCCGAGATGCTGGTAGAACCAGCGGCTGGGATTGTCGCGCAGCACCCAGAGGAACACGGAGCGGCAGCCGGCTTCAGCGAGGCGCGCGGCGGCGGCGTGCATCAGACGGCGGCCGATGCCGCGTTCGCGCCAGTCGTCGAGGACGTAGAGCGTCTCGATCTCGCCTTCGCCCGGGCGGTGGCCGAACTCGGCGCCGGAACGTGAGCGGGCAGCGGTGGCGAAGCCCACGACGCGCGGACGTTCCGCTGCCCTGGGACTGCCGGAGGGCGCGTCGGCCCGCGTGGCGTCGGCCACGAACACGGCGGTGGGACTGCGGATGACCGCGTCGTAGTAGGCGGCGTAGCGGGCGACGGAGAGGCTGGCGAGATAGGTGTCGGGCAGGATGCCCGGATAGGCGCTGCGCCACGCCGCGACGTGCACGGCGCCGATGGCCACGGCGTCGGCGGCGCGGGCCCGGCGGACGCTGATCATGCGGTCCGTTCCATCACGGCGGCGAAAAAGCCGTCGGTGCCGTGGCGCGCCGGGGTCAGCGACAGCGTATCGCCGTCGCAGGGTGGCGGGCCTTGCAGCGGCCAGGCCCGCGCCAGAGGCACCAGGGAAAAGCCGGGATGGCGGGAGAGAAAGCGTGTCACCTGGTCCTCGTTCTCAACTTCCAGAAGCGCGCAGGTAGCGTAGACCAAACGCCCTTGCATGCGAACCAGGGGAGCAGCGGCATCGAGGATCGCGGCCTGGCGCGCGAGCAATTCGGTGAGGCCGGTTTCGGTCAGGCGCTGGCGTGCATCGGGGTTGCGGCGCCAGGTGCCGGTGCCGGAGCAAGGCGCATCGACGAGCACGCGGTCGAAGCTGCCAGCGCGGCGCTTGACCCATTTATCGCCGGGCTGCAGCAGGTGGCGCTCGACGTTGCCGACGCCGGCCCGGCGCAGGCGGCGGGTGGCGTTGTCGAGGCGGGCCTGGGCGGTGTCGCAGGCAAGCAGGTGGCCACGGTTCTCCATGGTGGCGGCGAGTGCGAGCGTCTTGCCGCCGGCGCCGGCGCAGTAGTCGCAGACGCGGTGTCCCGGCTGGGCGTTGACCAGCGCGGCTACGATCTGGCTGCCTTCGTCCTGGATCTCCACGAGGCCGGCCTGGAAGGCAGGGCCGGCGGTGACCGGGTGGCGGGCGTCAAGGCGCAGGCCCCAGGGCGAAAAGCGGGTGGGAGACGCGGCCAGCCCTTCGGCCGCCAGGGCGGCACGCGCTTCGTCGCGGGTGGCCTTCAGCAGGTTCGTCCGCAGATCGAGCGGGGCGGGGCGGAGCAATGCCTCGAGTTCGGTCCGGGTGGCCTGGCCAAAGCGGGCGATGAGGCGAGGCAGCAGCCAGTCGGGCATTTCGAGACGCACCGCCTCAGGCATGGCCGGATGGTCGATGGTATGGCCCTCCAGCGGGCGCAAGGCGGCTTGCTCTGTGGGGTCGAGGGGCGGCGGGGCAAAACGGCCGCCGGAGAACAAGGCGGCGACCGCGGCGAGCGTCGTGCCTTCGAGCAATAGCGAGGCGGCCACCATGAGCCGGGCGGGCGCCTGCGTCTCACATCCGCCGTCAACATCGGGCGAAGGTGCTACGCCGGTGCGTCGTCCGCTTGCCAGCCACCACGCCAGCCGCCGGTAATGGCGCAGGACGTGCCAGACGTGCTCTGACACCGCTCGGCGGTCGCTGCTGCCGATAAAGCGGCGGGCGCGGAACCAGTCGTTGGCGACGGCGTCGGCGGGACGGGTGCCGGCGGCTTCGATCGCATAAAGCAGGTCAATGGCGGCGGCGATGCGGGCGGCGGGGGTCACGCCAGGCGATCGGGCAGGGAGGCCAGGTCGGTCGTTTCGGTGGCAAGCGCGTGCAGGTCGTATTCCGCGGGGACGCCGGTACGGTTCACCCACCACACCTGAAAGCCGAAGCAGGCGGCGCCGAATGCGTCCCATGGATTGGAAGAGACGAAGGCCATCTTGGCTGCGTCACCGCCGAAGCAATCGGCGGCGAGGCGATAGACGCGCGGATCGGGCTTGTAGACGCCGACCGCCTCGATGCTGAGGACGGCGTCGAGTTCGACCGCGATGCCGGCGGCCTGCACGGCCTGGTTCAGCATGCCGGGATCGCCGTTGGACAGGATGGCGCGGGGGATGCCCATCTCGCCGAGACGACGCAGCATCGCCGGCACTTCCGGGTAGGCATCGAGGACGCGGTAGGCTTGCAGCACATCGGCGAGCAAGGCGGCGTCGGTGATGCGATGGCGGGCGGCGGTCCAGGCGAGGGCTTCCTCGGTGAGACGCCAGAAGTCGCGGTGATGCGAGGGGCCGGCGAGGCTACGCACCCAGGTGTATTCGATCTGTTTGGCGCGCCAGTCGGCGCTGATCGCCTGCCAGGCAGGGCCGAGCCGATCGGCGTGTCGGGCCATGGCCGCGTGGACATTCAGCAGCGTGCCATAGGCATCGAAGATGACAGCGGCGGGACGGGGCATGGCGAACGCGCTCCTGGGGCGGGCTTGCGGCTAGCGTAGTGCCGGCGCAGCAGGGGCGAAACCTTAGGGGCGTGACGTGGACGGGGGCGGCCGCGCGATCGAGGCATGGGTCGCACCAGTCGGCTGATTGATCGTTTCAACGCAGACATGATGACGGACCATGCCCGTCGAGGCAGCGGAGTTCAGCTCAACTGTCCCAGGAAGGTGCGGGTACGCGCGTCCTTGGGGCTGGTGAAGAATTCTTCCGGCGGGCCATGTTCCACGATCACGCCGCGGTCGGTAAAATAGATGCGGTCGGCAACGTCGCGGGCGAAGCGCATTTCGTGCGTCACCAGGATGCAGGTCATGCCTTCGTCGGCAAGTTGCTTGATAGTGACAAGGACTTCCTTCACCGTTTCCGGATCCAATGCCGCGGTCACTTCATCGAACAACATGACTTCCGGGTTCATGGCGAGCGAGCGCGCGATGGCGACGCGTTGCTGTTGGCCGCCGGACATTTCGCCGGGATAGGAGTTTTCCTTGCCTTCGAGCCGCACTTTTTTCATCAGGGCGCGGGCGCGTGCCTCGACCTCCTTGCGCGGCTGATGCAGCACCTGGATCGGCGCCATCATTACATTCTGCAACGCTGTTCGATGCGGAAACAGATTATATTGCTGGAACACCATGCCGACGCGGCGGCGCAGGGCGCGCTTGTCGAGATGCTGGTCGTTGACTTCGATTCCCATAACCTTGATCGAGCCGCGCTGGAACGGCGTCAGCGCGTTGATGCAGCGGATCAGCGTGGACTTGCCCGAACCGGAGGGGCCGATGATGCAGATCACGTCGCCCTTCATCAGTTCCAGCGACACGCCCTTCAGCACTTCAAGGTGGCCGAAGGATTTGTGGACGTCGGCGATTTTCACAATCGGCTGCGCGCTGGTCCAGGCTGGAGCGGGGTCAGGGGCGGGAATGGCGTTGGGTCCTTCAGATTTCGACGTGGTAACGGCGTTCAAGCCACAGAGTGAGCCGGGCGATCGGGTAAGAGTAAAGGAAGAACCATAGCAGAATCCAGCCGTAGAGCGGGGCAAGAAGATCGGTGCGGCCGCCCTCGGCGGCTTCCACCTGGCCGGCGAGTGTCATCACTTCGTTCACGCCGACGATCGAGGCGAGCACGGTGGACATTGTGAGAATTGCATAGAGATTCATCCAGGGCGGGAGCATGCGTTTGACGCATTGCGGCAGGATGATGGTCCAGATCTGCTGATGGCGGCTGAACGCCAGTGATTCGGCGGCTTCCCACTGGCCGGAGGGAATCGACAGCACGGCGCCGCGGACGATTTCGCCGACATTGGCCATCACCGGCAACGAGAGGCCGATAACCGCCTTCATCCAGTCGGGTAGGGGGATCAGCAGGCCGCCGATGCGCAACTGGAACGGCAGCATGAACATGGCAAAGAACAGGAGAACGAGCCAGGGGGCGTTGCGAAAGAATTGGGTGAGGGTCCAACTGACCTGTCGTATCGGGCGCGACAGCGAGATCAGGCCGATGCCGAGGAAGGCGCCGAGTGCGGTGCCGATCGTCATCGCGACGAAGCTGATCAGGATGTTGAATCCGAAGCCGCGCAGCAGCAGCGGCGTCCAGCGTGCGAGGGTGGCGAATATGCCGGCGCGGCCGGCGGTGGTGGCGGCGGCGTCGGCGAATGCGGCGGGCAGGACAATCAATGCGATCAGGACGAGGCCGAACCAGGCGCGCAGGCGCACCGGGGGAACCGGTGCTAGGTGTGCCGGCGGCATGCGGAACGCGGAGCGGTGCAAGACCTCCATGTCAGACGCGGCTGTAGCCGGGCATGCGCAGCGCATGCTCTACCTTGTGCATGATGTAGACAAGCAGTCCGACCAGCCCGACATAGATGATCAGCAGCACGACCATCATTTCGGGCACGTTGGTATCGTCGGACCAGATCTGGGCGGAAACGTACAGCAGTTCCGGCACCGCGACGGCGTAGGCGAGCGTGGTGGTCTTGATCAGGTTCACCAGGTTGTTGTTGAGCGCCGGCAGGCAGACGCGGAAGGCGAGCGGCAGGATGACGTGGATGTAGGCTTTAAGCCGCGAATAGCCGAGTGCCTCGGCGGCTTCGCGGGTGGAGCGGGGAACCGCTTCGATACCGGAGCGGAAGATCTCCACGTTGAACGCGCCGGCGAAGAAGCTGAGCGAGATGCAGACCCAAGCGAAGCCGCCGATCAGCGGCGCGGTGGTGCCGTAACTGGTCTTCCGCAGCGGCAGCAGGGCGCTGAGGCCGAAATAGAAGAAGTAGAGCTGCACCAAAGGCGGCGTGTTGCGGAAGACCTGGATGTAGCCCTGCATGATCCGCCGGGTCCAGACCAGCCGCGAGCCTTGCAGCCAGGCGCCGACGATGCCGATGACGATCGAGGCCAGGATGGTAATGACCGACAGTTCGATGGTCATGTCGAGGCCGCGCAGGAAGCGGGCGCGGTCGAACGGATCGTAGATGATCGGCAGGTTGATCCCGGTGGTCTGGTAGAGTTGGCGAAACCAGGCGGCGACGGCGTTCATGCCCGCCCGTCCAGCGAGGGGGCCGCGCGATGGCGGGCGGCAGCGGCGGCGGCCTGGCCGACGGGGCGGCATCCGCTGATCGGCGGAGGGTGGCGGGAGAGAGGAGGGTGGCGGGGCCCCGGCTGATGTGCCGGGGGGGGCCGCGCCCGCCATGACGGATGTGGTGAGGCCATCGCGTTACCGGATTGCCGATTAATAGCCGGAGGATGACGAAGCCTTGTCATGTGCCGACGCTACGAACGGCGAATGCTTGATATGGTATTGCGTCTCGAGGTTGACGATGGTGCCGTCCTTGTTCCATCGCTTGACCATGGTGGACATGTAGGTCGCCCATTGCGGCTGGTCCTTGCGCACCGCGAGACCCCAGGGCAGCGGGTCCTGTGAATCGAGCGGCATGTCGTAATCGCTCCACTCGGGCATCAGCAGGTCGCCCTCGATCGAGGCATCGTCGTACAGCAGTCCGACGCAGCGTCCCTGCTTGAGTGCCGTCAGCGCCTCGGCGGTGCCGGTGAAGGCGACCACCTGCATGCCGAAGTTCTGCGCCGCCTCCTTGTTGTAATAGGCGCCCTGGATGGCGCACACCGGCTTGTCCTTGAGCGCGTTCCAGGACTTCAGGTTCATCGATTTGGGCACCATGATATTGTAGCCCGAGGCGTAGTAGTCGGGCTGCACGATCTCGACGACGTTCCGCCGCTCCGGCGTATCGGTCATGGTGGCGATCATGAGGTCGATCTTGCCCTGTTGCAGGAACTGCATGCGGTTGGCGGCGACGACCGGCACCAGTTCCAGCTTCACGCCGAGGCTTTTGGCGACGTCGGCTGCCAGCGCCGGTTCGAGCCCGACGATCGCGCCGGACGGATCGCGGTAGCCGAACGGCGGATAGTCGGCCTTCACGCCGACGATCAGCGTTCCGCGCTGTTTGATGGTGTCGAGATCGTCGGCCCTTGCGCGGGGCGCTGCGAGGCAGAGCAATGCAATGGCCATCAGCGTGCCCGCGAGCAAGTGCGGGACTTTGGCGGGAAGCCTCATGGTACACTCCGGGGCAGGATTGAGCGGCGACAGTGTCGAACGCGATTGGCGATCTTCGCCACGATCCGATCGCCAAGTCCAGAGCATGTTTCGTCAATGGGCGGATTGGTTCTGCCGGCTGAGCCGTTCCGCCGCGGGTGGCGTGCCGAATCGCGCACGATAGCTGCGGGAGAAGTGGCTGAGGCTGGCGAAGCCGCAGGCCGTGGCGATTTCCGCCAGCGGCAGGCCGGTCTGGCGCGCCAGTTGTCTTGCCCGTTCGAGGCGCAACAGAAGGTAGTGCGCGCCGGGTGTGCGGCCGAGTTCGCGGCGGAACAAGCGTTCGAGCTGGCGCGGCGTCACGCCCGCCTCCCTGGCGAGTTCCGAGCGGCTCTGCGCTTGCTCCAGGTGCGCCTCCATCGCGGCCAGCGCGCGCAGCAACGGGCCGCTCTGCACGCCGAGGCGGTCGCGCAACGACAGCCGTTGCGGGGCAGTGCCGGCGCGGATTTCGGTTTGCAGGAACCAGTCGCTGACGGCGGCGGCGACGGCGGGGCCATGGGCGCGCGCAATCAGTGCGTGCATCATGTCGAGCGCCGCCGTGCCGCCGCTGCAGGTCAGGCGGTCGCGGTCGATTTCGAACAATGAGCGGCGCAGGTCGAGGGTAGGAAACTCCTCCGCGAAGGCGACGGCATGTTCCCAATGCAGCGTGAAGCGGCGGCCTTGCAGCAGGCCGGCGCGGGCAAGGATGTAGGCGCCGCCCGAGATGCCGCCGAGCGGTACGCCCTGCCGGGCGAGGCGGCGCAGGCGCGCGAAGGTCGCCGCGTCGCGGAAGGCGGCAGGATTGCCGCCGGCACAGACAAAAAGCGTGTCCAGGTCCGGCGTGGTGGTGCCGGGCAGGGGGTCGGCGGCGATGACCACGCCGTTGGAGGCGGCGACGACCTGGCCGTCCGGCGCGAAGTGCTGCCAGGCGTAGAGTGTGCGCCCGGAGAGGATATTGGCCGCGCGCAAAGGCTCGACCGCGCAGGCATAGGGGAGGAGGGCGAAGCCGGGGATCAGCAGGAAGCCGATGTTGGCGGGTCGGGCGTCGCTCCTGGGCGTCGAGAGGTCGCTGGCGGGCATGTGCGGGTGACAATCCGGGCTAGGGTGCCCGCGGTCAAGCGAATGCCTGGTCCGGGGTGCGAGCCAAGGCCGCGAAGGTCCGGGTCGCCCGAGCACGGAAAACGCGGGCGCCGAGATTGAGCGGGCGTCGAGGCTGGGCGGCGGGCTGAACGTGTGGACGCGTGCGGGTGCGTGGTTCGGGAGGAGCGATGCGATATTCCTGGCTGGCGGTGCTGCGAGAGGCGATGCGCGATCAGAGCGGCTGGCAGCCGACCTGGCGCGATGCCGCCCCGCGCGAGGCGTATGACGTGGTGATCGTCGGCGGTGGCGGGCATGGTTTGGCGGCGGCGTATTATCTCGCGCGCGAGCATGGCATCACCAACGTTGCGGTGCTGGAGAAGGGCCATATCGGTTCCGGCAATGCCGGGCGGAACACGACGATCATCCGCTCCAACTATCTGCTCCCCGGCAATGAGGCATTTTACGAACGGTCGATGAAACTATGGGAGGGGTTGGAGCAGGATTTGAATTATAATACGATGACGAGTCAAAGGGGGGTGGTGAATTTGTATCATTCGGACGCGCAGCGTGACGCGTTTGCGCGGCGTGGCAACAACATGATCCTGCACGGCGCGGATGCTGAATTGCTTGATGCCGAGGGGGTGCGGCAGCTTGCGCCGTATCTGGATTTTGCCAATGCCCGCTTTCCAATTCGCGGCGGGCTGCTGCAACGGCGTGGCGGTACTGCCCGGCATGACGCGGTGGTGTGGGGCTATGCGCGGGCTGCCGATCAGCGCGGCGTCGATATCGTTCAGAATTGTGAAGTGACCGGGCTGCGCATGGAAAACGGCCGCATCGTCGGACTTGATACTTCGCGGGGCTTCATCCGTGCCGGCAAGGTTGGGATCGCGGTGGCCGGCAGTTCGTCGCGGCTGGCGGCGATGGCGGGCATGCGGCTGCCGATCGAAAGCCACGTGCTGCAGGCATTCGTCTCGGAAGCGGTGAAGCCGCTGATCGACACCGTGATAACTTTCGGTGCCGGCCATTTCTACATCAGCCAGTCCGACAAGGGCGGTCTGGTGTTTGGTGGCGACATCGACGGCTACAACAGCTATGCGCAGCGCGGCAGCTTTCCGGCGATGGCCGACGTGATGGAAAGCGCGATGGCGCTGATGCCGATGCTGGGGCGGCTGCGGGTGCTGCGGCAATGGGGCGGCGTCATGGACATGAGCATGGACGGCTCGCCGATCATCGACCTGACGCCGGTCGAGAATCTGTACCTGAATGCCGGCTGGTGCTATGGCGGTTTCAAGGCGACGCCGGCGAGCGGCTGGTGCTTCGCATGGACGATCGCGAAGAACGAACCGCACGCCCTGAATGCCGCGTTGCGGCTGGATCGGTTCCGCGACGGCGCGGTGATCGACGAAAAGGGCGCCGGCCCGCAACCCAATCTGCACTGAGACGGCGATGCGCATTCCCTGCCCCCATTGTGGTCCCCGCGGCAATGACGAGTTCGCGTTTCTCGGCGGTGCCGATCCGCGCCGTCCGGACGGCGACGATCCGGCGGCGTGGCACGATTATGTCTACCTGCGGCAGAACATTGCCGGCGAGCATCGCGAATACTGGCAGCACGTGCACGGTTGCCGTGCGTGGCTGGTGGTGAGGCGGGATACGCGCTCGCACGAGGTGCTGGGTGCCGAGGCGGTGGAGCAACGGACATGAGCCGCCTGCCGAGCGGCGGTCTGATCGATCGCGGCACTGTCCTGGAATTCAGTTTCGACGGCCGATCCTTGCGGGGCTACGCCGGCGATACGCTTGCCGCGGCGCTGCTGGCGAACGGCGTGCGGCTGGTCGGCCGCAGTTTCAAGTACCATCGCCCGCGCGGCATTCTTACCGCGGGATCGGAAGAACCGAGCGCGCTGGTCGAGCTTCGCTCGGGGGCGCGGCGTGAACCGAACACGCGCGCGACCACGATCGAATTGTTCTCCGGCCTGACCGCGACCAGCCAGAACCGCTTTCCCTCGCTGCGCTTCGACCTCGCCGCGGTCTCCGGCATGCTGCCGCCCGTGTTCGCGGCCGGCTTCTACTACAAGACCTTCATGTGGCCGGCGAAGGCCTGGGAGAGATTTTACGAGCCTGCGATCCGCCGGGCGGCGGGCCTCGGCCGCGCCAGCATCGAAGCCGACCCCGATCGCTACGAACACGCCTATCTTTTCTGCGACGTACTGGTGATCGGCGGAGGGCCGGCCGGCATTGCCGCCGCGCTCGCCGCCGCGCGGGGCGGCGCCCGGGTGGTGCTGTGTGAAGAGGACCCCTGGCTTGGTGGGCGCCTGCTGTCCGACCGCGAGACGATCGGCGGTGCGCCGGCGGCCGCGTGGCTTGCCGATGCGCAGCAGGAGATGCTGGGGCTCGCCGAACTGCGCATTCTGCGCCGCACCACGGTGACGAGCGTGTACGACCATGGCGCCTACCTTGCGCTGGAACGGGTCGCTGATCACAAGCCGGTTCCGGCGCCGGGCGAGCCACGCCAGCGCGTCTGGCATATCACCGCCGGCGCCGCGGTGCTGGCCGCCGGCGCGCTGGAACGGCCGCTGGTCTTTCCGGGCAACGACGTGCCGGGCGTGATGCTGGCTTCGGCGGTGCGCGCGTATATCAACCGGTTCGCCGTATGCCCCGGCCGCCGCATGGTGCTGGCGACCGCCAGCGACGACGGCTGGCGGTCGGTCGCGGACGCGGCACGTGCCGGCATCCGGGTGGCAGCGGTGGTAGATCGGCGCGGCGCGCCCTCGGCGGCGTTGCAGGCCATCGCGGACGAGGCCGGGGCGGCGGTGTTCTCGGGCGGACAGATCGCCGCGGCGTACGGTGCACCGGAACTGCACCGTGTCCTGATCGCCGACGCCGCGGGGCGCCGCCACATGATCGAGGCGGACCTGCTTGCAATGTCAGGCGGTTGGAACCCGACCCTCCATCTGTCGTGCCATCTTGGCGCCAAACCGGTCTGGGACGGCGGGATCGCGGCGTTCGTGCCGGGTGTGCTGCCGCCCGGCATGCGCGTCGCCGGTGCCGCAGGCGGGCATCTCACCCTGGCCGAGGCGCTGGCGGACGGAGCTTCGCTTGGCGCCGCGGCTGCGCTTGATGCGGGATTCGCGACGACCAGAGGAAGTGGGGGCGGCGGCGGAGCGTGCCCGGCGCCAGGGAATGACAGCGCGGGCGCCGATCCGAATGGCGCCGATCCGAATGGCGGCGGCCGCGGCGCGCCGGGCCATGCTGGCGCCGCCAGTGTCCCGGAGGTGCCGCCGGAACAAGTGCGGCAGGCGTTGGTGGTGGATCCGCCGCCCGGCGGGAAGGCCTTCGTCGATTTCCAGCACGACGTCACCGCCGCTGACGTCGTGCTGGCCGCGCGCGAGGGCTTCCGTCCGGTCGAATTGCTCAAGCGCTATACGACGCTCGGCATGGCAACCGACCAGGGCAAGACGGCCAACGTCAACGCGCTGGCGATCATGGCTGCCCTTACCGGCTCCTCTGTCGCGGAAACCGGTACCACCGTTTACCGCCCGCCCTATGTTCCCGTTGCCATTGGCGCTCTGGCAGGCACACACCGGGGTCATGAGTTTCGTCCGGTCCGCCTGACCCCGGCGCACGCCTGGGCAGAGCACGCGGGCGCAGTGTTCACTGAAGCCGGCTGGTGGCTGCGCGCGCAATATTTCCCACGCCCGGAAGACAGCGGCTGGCTTCAGGCGGCCTGCCGCGAGGCGCTGGCGGTGCGTCACGCCGTGGGCGTATGCGACGTTTCGACGCTGGGCAAAATCGAGGTGTTCGGGCCCGAAGCCGGCGCATTGCTCGATCGTATCTACACCAACACGATGTCCACACTGCCGGTCGGTCGCGCGCGCTACGGGCTGATGCTGCGAGAGGACGGCATGGTGATGGACGACGGCACCGTGGCGCGCCTCGCGGCGGATCATTTCGTGCTGACCACCACCACGGCGAACGCCGCCGGTGTCCTGCGGCACATGGAATTCTGCCGCCAGGTGCTGTGGCCGGAACTGGATGCAGAATTGCTCGACGTCACGGATCAATGGGCGCAATTCGCGATCGCCGGCCCGCGGTCGCGCGCCGTGGTGGAGGCGATCGCGGCGGCGGGGCAGGATTTCTCCAATGCCGCATTTCCCCACCTCGCCGCCGGATCCATTGCCCTGACCACCGGCGCCGAGGGTCGATTGTTCCGCGTGTCCTTTTCCGGCGAAGCCGCGTTCGAGCTTGCGGTGCCGGCGCGTGACGCGCGCGCGGCCCTGGAAGCCATCCTGGAAACCAGGGCCGCCCACGGCATCACGCCCTACGGCACGGAAGCGCTCGCCATGCTGCGGGTGGAGAAGGGGCATGTGGGCGGCGGTGAACTCAACGGCCAGACCACCGCGCGAGACCTGGGGCTGGAGCGCATGCTGTCTCGCAAGAAGGACTTCATCGGCCGCGTGCCTGCCCTACGTCCCGCGTTGATGGCTCCGGATCGGCCGTCACTGGTGGGCCTTCGCCCGGTGGAGCCCGCCACACGGTTCTCCATCGGAGCACATCTGCTGGAGATCGGCGCCGCGGCGGAAGCCGGGAACGATCGCGGCTGGATCAGTTCGGCGGTGTTCTCGCCGACGCTCGGCCACCAAATCGGCCTCGGATTCCTGGCCGGCGGGCTGGCGAATGTCGGCCGTCGCGTGCGCGCCTGCGATCCGTTGCGCAACAGCGATACCGAAGTGGAGGTGGTGCACCCCTGCTTCGTCGATCCGCAAGGAGACCGCCTGCGTGGCTGAACCCGATCCCAACGCGCTGACCGTCACGGTGGTCCAACATGCCGCCATTGCGATGCTCCTGGTGCGACGGGGCATGGCAGCCGAGACATCGCGTGTCCTGCGAGAGCATTGCGGCGTCGACCTCCCGCTGCCCGGCCGCCAGAGCATAAGCGGTAACGATGCATTGCTGTGGAGTGGCCCCGATCGGTTCCTCGTCGTCCGCGATGCGGGGGACGGGGAATCGGCCGGCGAGCTTGGCGCCAAGCTCCAGGGACTGGCTTATGTCGCTGATGTCTCCTCGTCGCGTACCGTGCTGAACGTATCGGGAGCATCGGCGGCAGAGCATTTGAGCAGGACGCTGCCGATTGATCTGCATCCGCGGGCGTTTCCCCCGGGCAGTGTCGCGATGACCCTTGCCGCCCACATTCCGGTGCAGGTCTGGCGGCCAGATGCGTATTCGTTCCGGCTCGCCGTGGCGTCCAGCCTGGCAGCCAGCTTCCAGCGACAGCTTGCCGGGCTCTGATCCGCGTGCCGTCCGCGGCACCCCGAAAGCGCGCCTGCGCCTCACGGCCGCGAATTTCACGGCAGGGCGGGCGTCACGGATACGGGCACCGGCGGCAGCGCTGCCATTGTGGGCGGGCGGCATGCCTGGTTTTTGGCCTCCGTTGCGCCCGGGCCGCCTTGTTCGCCCGGGGTCTCGGACGGGCGTCCACGCAGCGTGATCGCCGAGGCGATCTCTCCGGAGACGCGCTGGTCGGTCTCGATGACCGCCTGCAATTGCTCGCCGGAGGGCGGTTTGTCCGCCAGGTCCCAATTCGTCAGCATGGCGCCCAGAAGCTTGCCTTCCAGGTCGATCACCGGGCAGGCGAGCAAACTGTCAGCGCCAAGAGCCTCCAGCCTGGCCTTCAGCGCGTAATTTCGAACATCCGCGGCCATCTGCAATTGGCAGTTGCCAGCGAGCAAGGAGGGGAGAAAGTCGCTCCAGACCGTGAGCGGGTCGTTGACGGTCAGCGCACCCGGGGTGCGCCCCGGCAGCGCGACGGCATTGATGATGTCGTAGCGCAGCAGGCTCACGCCGGTCAGTCCGCTGACGCCGTTGTGGATCACGCCGAGCCGGATCCGCGCGGCGCCCGCGGAATGCTGCAGCAGATTGGTCAATGCCTGGTCGATCAGCCGCCCGGCCCTGGCGTATTGTTGCACTTCCGCCTGCAGCAGCGCGGCAACGATCCTTTGCGCCTGCGCCTCGCGGTTCGCCCGCGTGTCGACGAACGCCATGCGCAGGCCCTGGGCCACGCTGCCCTCGTCGCGGATGTGCCACCCGGCGTAGAGACCCAGCAACAGGCCAACGGTGACCAGGGGCTGCCCCACAAGACTGGCGAGCGGTTGGCGCCAGTTGCCGAGGATGGACAGCACAATGTCCAGCAGCCGCAGGATCTCGACGATCACGGCATCGATCTCGAGTATCCTCGCTCCACTGGCCGCGGCGCTGGCTGGGCGGACCGACGGCCCCCGGGAACCGCGCGGCAGTCGCGAACCGCGCGGCAATCGCGGGCACGGATCGGGAAGTTCGCTGGCGGGCCTGCGCCGAGACGCTCGTGCAATTGCTTTCTCTGGTTCAAACCACGCGTTCCTTGCGCTGCAGCGACACGGAATTCCGAGATCGTCTGTAAAAATAACATCTATTAGTCATAATGTCAAACTAAACTCGCCGGCCCGCCGACTGATTCGCCCCCGAACGCGGCCGCCCCGGGCGGGCTCGGCGGCAAGCGCGGAATTGCTTGACTTCATGCCGGCTTCCAGGGAAAGCGGACGCCATCTGGCAGTGCCTCTGTCGCGTAGGCCGAGGTGCCACGGCTGCGCTCGGCGGCGCGATCTCTTTTCCCGCAGGACCCTGTCGCTTGATCCCGCCACGAACATTGTCCGACCAGGCCAGCCGCGCGGACCTAGAGCAAGTCCTCGCCGGGTTCTTCGACGCCGGGTTTTACCTGAACCGCTATCCGGACGTGGCGACCTGCGGCCTGGAACCGCTGGCGCATTTCATCCACTGGGGCGCGGCGGAGGGGCGCGATCCGAACCCGTGGTTCGACAGTCGCCGCTACATGCAGCGTTACCCGGATGTGGCCGCGACGGGCATGCCGCCGTTGCTGCACTACATGGTCACCGGTGCGGTGGAACTGCGCAATCCGCATCCCCGGTTCGATGCCGCCTGGTATGTGGGCCAGCATCCGGAGGCGGCGGGCAATCCGCTGCTGCACCATCTGTTGTTCGGTCAGGCGCGAGGCTGGCCCACCGAGCAATCGGTGACCGTCGCCGATTATCTGCCTGCCACGTCGGCGCCCTTGGTTTGCCCCGCCGATGTGCTGGTCGACGTGATTGTGCCGGCGTACCGGGGTCTGGAGGAGACACGGCGGTGCGTCGAAAGCGTGCTCGCCGATCCGGAACGCCCGGCGGGGCGCGTGATCGTGGTGGATGACCGCTCGCCGGCGCAAGAACTGTCCGCTTGGCTCGTCGCACTGGCCGCGGCGGGGCGCATCACGTTGGTCCGCAACCGCCGCAATCTCGGCTTCGTCGGTGCGGTGAACCGCGGCATCGAGGCGGCTGGCCGGCACGATGTGGCGCTCTTGAACAATGACACCGAGGTGCCGACGGGCTGGTTGCGGCGGCTGGCAGCGCAGGCCTATGCGGCGCCGCGCATTGCCTCCGTCTCGCCGTTCTCCAACAACGCGACGATCTGCGGCTATCCGCGCGACCAAGGCAGTCCGTTGCCGTTTGGCCTCGATCTGGCGACGATCGACAGCGTCTGCCGAACGGTGAATGCCGGGCGCGGCATTCCGGTGCCGACCACGGTCGGCTCCTGCATGTATATCCGGCGTGCCGCGATCGACGCGGTGGGGGTTTTCGACGCCGAGGCATTCGGCCGAGGCTACGGCGAGGAAAACGACTTCTGCATGCGCGCCGGCCAGCGCGGCTGGTCGCATCGGCTGGCGTGCGACACATTCGTCTTCCACGAAGGCGCCGTGAGCTTCGGGGCCGACAAGGGCCCGCGGGAAGCCGCCGCGATGGCGACGCTTGCGAGGCGCTATCCCGACTACGCGCGGAGCATCGATCGCCACGTCAGGAATGCCGCGGTCGCACCGTTCCGGTTCGCTCTCACCGCGGCCTTGTTTCGCCACATGGCGCGGCCGGTGATCCTGATGCTGTCGCACCAGCTCGGTGGCGGCGTGCAGCGGCATATCGACCAACTCATCGCCCGCCTGGACGGGCGCGCCAACGTTCTGCTGTTGCAGCAGTCGGCGCGGGGCACGGCGTTGTCGGTGCCGGGCGTGCATGGCGGGCCGTTGCTGACGCTGCCGGCGGAACGGCTGGACGATCTGACCACGGTGCTGCAATCCGCCGCGGTGGAGCGCGCGCACGTGCATCATCTGATCGATATGGACCTCGATCCGCGCGCCCTGATCCATCGCCTCGGCGTGCCGTTCGACGTGACGCTGCACGACTATTTCGCGCTCTGCCCGCAGGTGAACCTGCTGCCGTTTCCGGCGGCGCATTACTGTGGCGAGCCGGCGCCGGGCGTGTGCAACGCCTGCATCGCCGACCGGCCGTCGCACGGGGCCAGGGACATTCTCTCGTGGCGACGGCGCTACGATTGGCTGTTTCTGGAAGCCGAGCGGGTGATCTGCCCGAGCGAGGACGCCTACGCGCGCCTGGCGCGGCACGGCCTGGCCGATCGGGCGATGGTGGTGCCGCACGAACCTGTCGCCGCCGGCGCCTGGACCCTGGCGCCACCGCCGCTGAAAGGACGCCGGCTGCGGGTGGCGGTGCTGGGCGTGCTTGCCGAGCAAAAGGGAGCGCAGACCGTCATAACACTGGCCGAGGCCGCCGATCCGGCGACGCTCGAACTGCACCTGATCGGCCATCCGGAAGACGACCTGCCTGAGGCGGTCTCCGATCGCATCGTGGTGGGCGGGCGGTATGCCGATGCCGAGCTGCCCGCCTTGCTCGCGCGGCTGAAGCCGCACGTCGTGTGGTTTCCGGCGCAATGGCCGGAGACCTACAGCTACACGCTGAGCGCGGCGCTGGCGGCGGGGCTGCCCGTGGTCGCCGCGCGCATCGGCGCGTTTGTCGAGCGGCTGCAGGGGCGGCCATTGTCGTGGCTCGTCGAGCCGCGCGCGAGCGTCGAGGAATGGCTTGGCTGCTTCGAGCAAGTGCGAAAAGCGCTGGCCTCGCCGCGCACCGAGGCGGCGGCGGTACGGCCGGAGGTCGCCGATTTCTATGCCGGCGATTATCTGCCGGCGCGGCCTGAAGCCGGATCGAGGAGCAAGGCAAAAGTCACCCTGGTGGACCTGCGGCGTCCGGGGCGAACCAGCATCGTCGTGGTGCCAGAGCAATTGGACAACGGCGAATTCAGCCCCTGCGCCTATATCCGATTGCTGTTGCCGCTGGACCATCCGGCGATCGGCGGCGGGTTCGACATCGTGCTGGCCGATGCGGAGGAAGCACTGCGCTACACCGCCGACATCGTTGCGACGCAGCGCCATGCGGTGCCCGATCTGGCGGCGGCCGACCGTCTGGCCGCGCATTGCCGCCAAACCGGAGCGATGCTGGTCTATGACCTCGACGACGACCTGCTGCACATTCCGCGTGATCACCCCGACACGGCGGTGCTGCGGCCGAAGACCAGGGTGGTGCAGCGATTGCTGCGCGATGCATCGGCGGTGTTCGTTTCCACGCCTGCTCTGGCGGCCAGCCTGAAGACGCAGCGCAGTGACGCTGTCGTGGTGCCGAACGGGCTGGACGAGCGGCTGTGGGGCTCGCCGCCGGACGGCGTGCCGACGGGCCAGCGCAGGCGAGGCGGCCCGGTACGTTTGCTTTGCATGGGCACTGCGACGCACGGCGCTGATTTTGCGATGATCGAACCGGCACTGGCCCGGCTGCACGCGGCGTTCGAAGGGCGCGTGACGATCGACGTACTCGGCGTCAGCACGCGTGCCGATCTGCCGGACTGGGCCCATCGGCCGGTCGTGCCGCCCGGCACCACCGCGACGTATCCGGGCTTCGTCAACTGGATCACGCAGCAGGAAGGCTGGGACATCGGGCTGGCGCCGCTGGCCGACACCGCGTTCAACCGTGGCAAGTCGGCGATCAAGACGCTGGATTACGCGGCACTCGGGCTGGCGGTGGCGGCCTCGGACGTCGCGTCGTACCGCGGCTCGCTGGCGGACGGGGCGGGCGGGGTCCTGGTGGCGAACCGTCCAGAGGCCTGGTTCGCCGCGCTCGGCAGGCTGGTGCGGGATACTGAGCTGCGGCACGGGTTGGCGCGCGGGGCGGCGGCGGCGTTTGCCGCCGAGGGTACGTTGGCGCGGCAGGCGCAGGCGCGGCGGGCGGCGTGGACGGCGGTGCTGCGACGGGCGGCCCGCGGCGATCAGGCGGCGTAGGGGCGAGCATCAACGGCCGCGGCAGAGGCGATCGCCGGCATGGCTCCGGGCCGGTACCGGCGCGCGCCGGGGAGGCGGAAAAGCTTTGCCATCGCTTCGGATCGGCATTCCGCGCTGGACGGGCGAGGCGCCGTGCCCATGTTCGGCGTGAGACAGGATGAGCAAGGAGAGCGGCATATGTCCGGCAACGCTCGCCGTATCTGGGGCATGCTGTATCGTCATCTCGCGCTGTATCGCCGCTCCTGGCCGCGGTTGTTGGAACTCGCGTACTGGCCGGTGCTGCAGATGTGCATCTGGGGCTTTACCGCGCGCTTTCTGATGGCGCGCATGGGCAGTGGCGCCTCGCTTGCCGCAGCCACGCTGCTTGGCGGGGTCCTGCTGTGGGAAGTGGCGCTGCGCTCGCAGATGGGCTTCGCCATCAGCTTCCTGGAAGAGCTGTGGTCGCGCAATCTCGGCCACGTCTTCGTCAGCCCATTGCGGCCGTGGGAACTGGTGAGCGCACTGATCGGCATGTCGGTCATCCGTATGCTGTCCGGTGTGCTGCCGGCGATCCTGCTCGCCTGGGCGCTCTATGCGTTCAATCTTTTCGCGCTGGGCCCGGTGCTGGTGTTGTTCTTTGCCAACCTGATGATCATGGGCTGGTGGGTGGCGCTGGCGGTCGTCTCCTTGATTCTGCGCCACGGTGCGGGGGCCGAGGCGCTGGCCTGGTCGGTATTGTTCGGACTGACGCCGTTGTCCGCCGTGTTCTATCCGGTGGCGGTGCTGCCGCGGTATTTGCAGCCGGTGGCGTGGGCAATTCCGGCGTCGCACGTGTTCGAAGGCATGCGTGGCATCGTGTTGTACGGCGCGGTGCGGTGGGACCATCTGGCGGCGGCCTTTGCCCTGAACGCGGTGTGGCTGGTGGCAGCGGCGATATTGTTCGCGCGGCAGTTCCACCAGGCGCGGGTACGCGGGGCATTGCTGAGCATCGGGGAGTGAGTCCGGCGTTGTAACGCGTTGCCACCGGCTGGGCTGGCCGGCCCGCGGCTGCATGCAGCGTCGCGGCCTCGGGCTCTACGCGTCGTGGCCGGCGTTGGCCCGGACGGCTGCGCGCGATGGATCGTATTACACCGCTGCCGAAGTTCGGCCGATTCGAACCTTGCCGTAAGCCTCAGCCGGCAACAGGAGCAATTGCGGGCCGCCGTCGCCGCCGGCGCAGCAGACGCCGCGCATCCTTCGGACGATCCGCGGCCAGATAGGCCTTGAGCAAGGTGAAGCGTACCAGATCGAGCTGTGCGTGGCTGCCGCCGATGCGTTCCAGTTCTCCGGCGATCGGTTCCAGCGCATCGATCGCGGCCGTGAAGTCGCCGCGCTCGAATGCCACGAAGCCGCGCGACACCACCGGGACGCAAGGGCCGGACGGGTAACGCCCCTGTCGCGCCAATGCTTCGATCTGCTGCGTGCGCTCTGTCAGCGCCACGTCATCGCCGGTTACCGCGTGCGCGAGTGCGACGTGCATGTCGGAAAACGCCGCCCCGGCACGCGGGAATGCGTTGGTGGCGAAGCCGTGCATTTCGCGCCACGCGGCGGCGTCGCGCGGATGGCCCGCGAGTTCCCAGCGCCACAGGAACGACACCGCATCGTTCAGTTTCCCGCGCGGCGGTCCGCTGTGGACCTGCGGCGCAAAAGCTTCGTGGTGGAGGCGCGACGCCGCTGCCGTGTCACCGGCCTCGAGATGCGCCAGCGCGAGATGCCAGCTCAGGTGGCTGTAGAGCGGGGCGTTGCGCGGATAGCCGGTAAGCCAGTCGGTCAGGAATTGGCGGGCGCCGGCCGGGTCGCCGCGCTCATAGGCCAGATGCGCGTGGGCGTGTGCGGCCCATGGGTTGGCGATGTGCTGGGCGAGCGAGCGCTCGATGATTGGCTGCGCTGCTTCGTGCTGGCCATTCTCGGAGAATGCCATGCCATGATGGGCGGTGAACCATGGATCGTCGCCGTAATGGGGCGCGAGGCGGTCGAGCAAGGCAAGCAGAATGCGCTTGCAGCCGGCCCGGCCGGAACTGCCGATCAGGCCGTTGGTAAAGGCAGTGGTGCCCAGCACCATGGCGTCGCGCGGCCATTCGTCCAGGTGGACAAGGACGGCAGCAAGCGCGGTTTCCGTGTCGCCCGCGATCAGCAGGGCGAAATAGGCGACGTGGCTGGCTTCTCGGTTGGTGAGGGCGGTCGCGACGGACGTGGCCGTGGCGATCGATGCACGAGCGCCCGCGGCATCGCCGCGTTCCAGCAGGGCATGCGCTTTCGCTGCGTGGGCCAGGGCAAAGGCGGGATCGGCATCGATGGCGCTGTCAAAAGCCTCGATCGCGCCGGGGTACATGGTGAGCTTGAGCTGGCAGCCATGCACGTAGGCGTTCCGTGCGTCGGGGGAGACGGTGGAAAGCGGAAGGGCGTAGTGGTCGGTCAGCATGGGGGGCAGCCCGGTTGCGCAGGGGGGCTGGCACGATACGAGGTGCATGGGCGTGGCTGGAAGAGGCGCATGTAGTGCTCTGCGCAACAACAGCGGCGCGGCGGCGGTCCAGATCGTCGAGGCAGGAAGCGGTGTGGCGCTGGCCAGTGTAATCCGGCGTATCATCCATCAGGCCTGGGGCGAGGGGAAACGCCATGAAGATCACCGACATCATTGCTCATCCGCTGTCAGCGCCGCTGGCGCAGCCTCGCTGGACCGCGCACGAACTCACGGACCGCGCCCAGCTTGTTCTGGTGGAGCTGCGGACTGACTCGGGGCTGGTGGGGTTCGGGGAAATATCCGGTGGGCCGCAGGCGGTGATCTGCGACCTGGTGAAGAAGTTTGCCGGGGTGGTGCGCGGCATGGACCCGCTCGGGCACATGGAAGTCTGGGAGCGGTTGTTTTCCCTGACTTCGCCGCGACCGGGTGGACTGGGCGGGTGGGACGGCATGCCGGCGCCGCTGCCGCGCAACCAGCGGCCGCAGGTCATGGCGGCGATCGGCGGGATCGACATCGCGCTGTGGGACATCAAGGGCAAGGCGATGGGATTGCCGGTGTTCCGCTTGCTCGGCGGCACGCGCACCGCGGTGTTCACCTATGCGACCGGTGGCTACTACCTGGAGGGCGAGCCATTGGAAGCCGCCGCCCGCGAACTGGCCGGGTTCGTCGCCGCCGGGTATCGCGCGGTAAAGCTGAAATGCGGCGCGCTGTCGCTGCGCGATGAGGTGGCACGGATCCGCGCGGTGCGGCAGGCGATCGGCCACGACGTATTGTTCTTGCTGGATATGAACGCGCCCTATGACGTTGCGGGCTGCATCAGGTTCGCGCACGCGGTCGCGCCGTACGACATTTTCTGGCTGGAGGAGCCGCTGCATTGGTATTTGCAGCCGGCGGATTTTGCGCGGCTGGCGGCGGCGGTGCCGATCCCCCTGGCGCATGGCGAGCGCGAGTGGCACCGGTTCACCGTGCGCGACTTCATCGACAGCGGGGCAATACGCTACGTGCAGTTCGATTCGACGCGGCATGCAGGGTTCACCGAGTCGCTGCGCATCGCGCATTATGCCGCGATGAAGGGGGTGTCGATCGCGCCGCATTCGGTTGGGTATTTGCATGCGCATTTGGTGTCGGCATTTGGGGATGCGGCGTTCGGGGCGGAATCGCACGGCGATGCGGGGCGGCATCCGATTCATCACGCGATCTACCGCGGCGGGGCGGAAGTGCGGGACGGCATGGTGTGTCTGTCCGAGACGCCGGGGTTCGGCGTGGAGGTGGATTGGGCGGCGGTGGAGAAGTTCAGGGGGTGAGGGGACAGGAGCAGCGGACAGCGGAATTATTCCGCTGCAATATCGGCGAGTTAGAGGTTCTCACTGTTCTTGTCGCCGCGTTTGAAGAGCAGCGGTGGCCGATTCTTCCGCCCGATCCAGTGGAGGCAATCCGGTTTCATATGGAGCAGAACGGGCTGCGCAACCGCGATCTGGCTGCTGTGCTGGGAAGCGAAAGCCGTGCGTCGAAAGTCCTCAACCGCCGGCGTCCGCTTACCGTTCAAATGATCCGAGCAATTCACGATGCGTGGACGATACCGCTGGAATCGCTTGTCGGGAGCGGCGCACAGGCCGCTTGATAATTCCGTATGGGAAATTCTATATGGGATTTCGGTCATCAGCGTGCGGGAGGCTGATCCCAGGGAACGAAGGCGCTATGAAGACAAGAACCTCTGAACGCTCAGATCTGTCATATCCGCTGACCGAGGCGCAGGTGGAGCAATTGCGGCGCCTGGAACGACGGCGACCCGACACGGCTGAAATGCCGCCCGCGCCGGTGGAGAATTGGGGAAACGCTGTTCGCGGCAAGCATTTCACCGCGATGCGGGGGGGCGGTTTCGGTGCGGCTTGGTGCTGATGTGTTGCGCTGGGTGTGCCGCAAGGGGCCTGACTACAGTGCCGGAATCAATCGCATCCTGCGGGAACGGATGCTGCGCGAGGGGTGAGGTCGCCGTCCCGGGCGCCTTGATGTTGGCTTTTTGTTAAGCTCGGGTTTGGCAAACGGGTCATAGGACCGGTGGGGGAAGGATTACCTTGCCTGAGTTCTGTATTTGTTCTAGGAATTGGCCATGGCCGAATCCACGCAGATCGAATGGACCGACGCGACTTGGAACCCAGTAACTGGTTGCTCCAAGATAACGCCCGGTTGCGATTTCTGTTACGCTGAACGCTTCTCGGAGCGCTTTCGTGGCGTCAAGGATCACCCGTTTGCAAGCGGATTCGACCTCACGCTTCGTCCAGCGCGACTAAAGCAACCGCTGCGATGGGGCCAGCCGCGGCGCATTTTTGTGAATTCAATGAGCGATCTCTTCCATAAAGACATACCGATGACATTTATCGACTCTGTCTTCGACACGATGGAAGACGCCAACTGGCACACCTATCAGGTACTAACCAAGCGAAGCTCGCTTTTGGTACGCTACCTGCGCCGCCGTTACGGCGCTGGCCAGGCACCGGCGCATATTTGGCTTGGCGTGTCTGTCGAGGACAAGCGGAACGCTGTTCGCCTCAAGCACCTGAAGACGGCCCAGGCGTTGGTGAAGTTCGTATCGTTTGAGCCGCTGCTTGCCTCGGTTGGGCCGATCGACTTGAAGGGCATCGATTGGGCAATCGTTGGTGGAGAGAGTGGGCCACACGCCCGACCAATGGCTGAAGATTGGGCGGTGGAGATCAGAAATCAATGTAAGTTGGACAGGGTAGCGTTCTTTTTCAAACAGTGGGGGGGCATCCGACCGAAATCGGGCGGCCGATTGCTCGATGGTCGCGAATGGAACGAATATCCTAACGTCCACAAGCCACCTGAACACGAGGCGGCATAACGCGCCGGCGGAAAATGATGAGCGCATATATTGATCGCGAGCAAACTCAGGCTAAGCATTTCATCCTCCGCGGTTATCTTCAGGAGTTGGCCTTCAAGGTACTTCACGGGTGGGACATTGCCTACATCGACGGATTCTCGGGACCATGGCACTCACAAACCGACGATTTTTCTGACACTTCCTTCATGATTGCAATCAAGGTCCTGAAAGACGCCCAGGCCAAGGTCGCCGACCAGAGTGGCGTACGGCGGCAGATCAAGTGCTTCTTCTCGGAAAAGGACGCGACGGCTTACGAGCAGATGGCTGCTGCGGTGGCGCCGTTCAGTAGCCTGGACGAAGACTTTCGGATCCGAACCTTTCGTGGGGAGTTCGTGAATGCGGTCGACGAGATCCAATCATTCGTCGGCCAGTCGTTTCCATTAATCTTCATCGATCCGACCGGGTGGACTGAGTATCCGTTTACGAAAATTGCACCGCTGTTTGCATCGCGCAAATGCGAGGTACTCATCAACTTCATGTACGGCCATATCAGTCGGTTCCTGACACACCCGGACGAGAAGATTATTGCGTCGCTTGACCCAATCTTGGGTGGCCCTGGGTGGCAGAGACGGCTGGACCCGAACATAAGGCCGGGGCCGGCGGTGGAAAAGCTTTTCCGTGAGACGCTGAAGGCGGCTGGGCGCTTCGCGTACGTCGTTTCTACGAAAATCGATAAGAGTACGCAAAACCGACCTCACTTCTTTATCGCCTACGCTACAAAAGACCGATCCGGGTTGAAGGCGTTCCGCGAGATCGAATATAGGGCGTTACGCGAACACGCGCGAGCTCGCTCGGCGGCCATGACGCGTAAGCGTGAGACCAGTAGCGGCACTGGTGAATTGTTTGCCGAGTTCGACGCGGACTACCGCGAGGCATCGATCGATGACATCGTTGAGGAACACAAGCAACTCGCCAGGAATCGCCTGTTGAATCTCCTTCAAGATTCTGGACGACTGCCGTTCCGGGGTGTGGTCGACGCGTTGATGCAGGAGTTTATGCTGCGCGAGACCAACGTTAAGGACGTATGCGTCGAGCTTGCCCGGGAGGGTAAGATCAAGAACACCTGGGGCGATCGTAACCGCAAGCCTGTGGGAGCCTGTCCGTAATTCTGTGTGTGAGGCATAACCAACGCCAAGGGGGCGTATTATGCCGAGCAAAGC
>Ga0335072_10001268_pt1 | contig 41603 bp, 45 predicted proteins | sample Lox_Sample_21_FD_206725 | JGI IMG/M metagenome (GOLD analysis project Ga0335072, IMG submission 206725) | Soil microbial communities from Loxahatchee National Wildlife Refuge, Florida, United States - Lox_Sample_2.1 | ecosystem: Environmental > Terrestrial > Soil > Wetlands | place: USA... | reverse complement strand
GACAACGTCTTATTCTATGGTAATAATTTGGATGGGTCTCCAACATACTGCTGGTACAGTGCCCATCCACCGGTGTTAGGTGCAGCTGCGCTAGATAGGCCTCTGGGAGTGTGGACGAAATATGCACATGCACGTTGGACGACTAGCCATTGCCATAATGATCAATGAACACATGAGGAGCTTTGCGTCAAAGTACACGTCGCAAAACATCAAAATCACTTTGTTCAGCTTGCATGATAATTTTACCGTACAGCTTCAAATCCGGCAGCTCCCGCATGAGGCGCCTGCCAGAACAACCGACCGCCACTAGGCTTGAGAAGTCGGTTGAATGCCGATTGAGCCCTGACCTACAGACCTTGTTCAGTATATCCACCCACCTGCTTCTCCGTCCCTGGTGGCGTTGATGGCTTGTTCAAGGCCTTGGCTTTTGATCCTCGGGATTCGTTGCTAGTCTTGGGCTCAGCTTCGCGGAAATTGATGTGGAAAACTCCGACGGCGGAGCTAAGGAGCGTTTTTTGCGTCAACTTCTGGTTCCTCGTCCTGACTTTCATCTGGTTCCTCGTCCTGACTTTCATCCCGGTTCCTCGCACCGACTTTCATCCGAATTGGGGATTTGCCGAGTTTCTTGTGGTTGCCCTGCTCCGGCCACTAGTACTATCGATCGAATGGTTGGATCTACCACACCGGAAGCACTAGTGTAAAGTCACATACTTCCCAATGCTGCCCCAATGAAGCGATCCAGAGGACTTATGCCCTTGACGGGGCTTAGCAAGCATGCTAGGGTGAAACGCGATCTTGGAGCACCTCCAATATGCCATATCCAAGTCCAATTCGCTTGGGTGGCCTCCCACATATTTCAGCAGGCGGCTCCTTCTTCATGCTGCTTCTTCCAAGTCGTTTCCCTTCCAACGGTCTTCCAATAACCTTCCAACAGGCAGACGATCAGTCAACTTAACCAAACTCTGAAAAAGAAATACACCTTCAAGAACGTTGACTCCAACTCGCGTCCAGGTAAGGTGAATGGCAAAGATCCTTTATACATGCGAGGCATCTAATTGATCAGATAAAAGCAGCTTTTGTAAGAAGAGAACACATAATGGATCAACGAACAACGAATAACGCTCCACCCGACTCTTCCGCGGCGTTGGCAGAGACATCCTCTACCCCAGCACATTCCGGGGATGGCAAAGAAAGACTACCCACTTCCACCAATGCAGCGAAGTCTGCTGCCACCCTTCGCTGGCTTGGAGAGACGCCCGATCAGGAGCACTGGAACCCGATGGCAAGACTGGAGGAAAGTTTGATGGGGAATACTTCAAAGATGTGACCAATTGGGGGACAGAAGTTTTGATACTTCGCAATAAAACTGAAATTCACATTTCTTAGGTAGAATCTTGACCTGTCAGTCTCGTCTTATCTGATCTGTAGCGTCCACCTCCTGTCGTCTTACTCTGCATGAGTAACGTTAACTACCTCTCGATCTGTACAAGAATGTCATATGTCCAAGCAGCCCAGGGTTTCATAGGTAACTACACAATAGATATCTTTGCATAATTCTCCACCGTAAAGTGATGCTGACGATCTTGGAGGGGTGAGTCGAGGGTGAAGCATAACGATTTCCAAAAGACAAGGGTCGATCCAACTACGGGCGCTGGGGGGTCAACAAGAAGTTCTGCTTTGGGAACCTAAAGCAAAGTACGTCGAACTAGCCTCGCCTGTATACGTCCACACCTCAATGAAAGTGCCTTACTTGGAGTCCCTCTTCGATAACCCTCCGAAAGCGGTGCCGGAAACCTGACCTGGGGAGTTGGCTTCTTAGTTGCTGATGTCCCAGAAAGCTGTCAGAATTTCCGTGCATAATTGCGGAAGTCAGGACAGGGTCTTGCTGGTTGTCTGGTATGGTGTCATAGCTTCTGGCTGCGGCCCTATTAACTGGATCGTGAACAGGCGAGTGGTCTAAGAGGAATGCATCCCATGTCATCATTTCGTCGTTATCTATGTCGGGAGAAATCGGCGAGGTTGAGATGCTCTGGGCATGTTCAGAACTGGTAGAAGCAAGGCCTCTGTCAAGCCAATCCTGTGGCTGCGATGTCACGTTCATCAGTTGGCAGGACGGAAATATCCGCTCAGGGCTCCCATTACTGGAAGGTGGTAGACAACCTTTAGTAGCTGCTTCAGATGCAGGAACGGCGATGAGTTGTGTGCAGGCCTTTCCGGTAATTCCCAGTCGGAAAGTATACAACGCCAGGGCTTCTGAACGGTCAAGGCAAGAGTAGTCTGGATGCTCACTCACGACCGACGGAATTACATGTCGCTCGAGTGCCAGCTTCAGTCTCTGGCAGTCGCCCTTGCCCAATTCGGACCAATTGCATCGCCACCAGGGGAACGTAGCCAAATGCGAATCAAGGGCGTGCTGGTGCAGAAGAGACCGGACCATGGTACTGAAAGACCAGTTCTCCACCTTCTCGTTTTGAGTTCCATGAATGCCTTTGTGTTGATTCCACGCCTCAAGAGTATCGAAGCAATTTATGCAACAGGGGCAGCCCCAAGCCCTCTTCTCCGGTGCGGTTCTGTAACAGTGTGATAGAGCTGTCTTGCAATGATCGGAAGGGTACGTCTTTCGTTTGTCGCAGCCGTGCGGACAAGTCCCTGCGTGTGCCTTGCAATGGTGTCTGTTGAGTCTGTCTAGCAAGCCGAACGTCTGGTCTGGGCATGCTGGGCAAATCCAGTCGAGTTTGCGCTCACAAAATTCTGTCTGATGCTTCTTCAGAGCCTCCGAGCTTGTGAAGGACCTATCGCAAGCAATGCAGACGTGCTTCTCCGCACATGTGGGTGTGGTGGGCAGGAATGGAGAGCCGCAATCACAAATCTCTGGCTGGAACAGTTCTAGCGTAGTCATACTGTCATGTCGTTTGGAAAGCCTTTCCTGGAGCATACTGTCGACGGCTGAGCTTGTTGCCAGGGACTGCGTAAGACAATCTGTAAGGAGCGAAAGTTGCACGGATGCGGCACAGGAGGCAACTACGTAGTCAGCATGATTCCTGGTTCGACTGGTAAAGGGTCATCCTACTCTTTCGACGATGTTCATCTATCGAGTTGTAAATTTGTTCTCGAGGAAATGCTCTGACAGTCTTTAGGAGCAGTAGGACTTGATCACCTGTAAGGACGAGGCTCAGATTTCGAAAGATTTGGTTGTTGGCGTTCGCAAAGTCAACTGAAACTTCTTGGAAGCTGGGGAGAGCCGTGGAGCCAGCTGGCAGGTCCATATCATGGAGACCAATGGGACAGGATAACCTCGAGCTTTCCTATCCAAATTAGAGGAACAGAAATGGCTTGAATGAGATAGGCGCAGCGAAACAATTTGGTGTAAAAGTTGAGGGAAGACAAGAAAGAAAGGTCAGCTTAAGTAACACATGGTGGAGTTCAGAACAAGTCTGAGGAAGTACAAGGGGAAGCGAGCCAAGGGAACGTTTTACGCAGCTCCAGGACGTGTCGGCCATAGCGGGGTTGCAGTGATTGAGGCAAGCCGCAATGTAGGCTATAGGGCTCCTATCATTTCACGAAGTGGTAGTGATGTTAGGTCGCAGAGACACAAAATGAGGCATAGACTGCAAGGCGGTAAGATTGAAGACATTCCCAGGGAAGTGGGTCCACGCGCCACGAATTGCACTTCTTACGGTCCCACCTGCAGACATGGTTAATGAAAAACTTTGGCGAAATACGGAATGTCCCCCCGGGAGGATTTTGTGGGCGCTTAAAGTATCTCTACCAAAGCCATTTCCAGGTTGAAACAATCCAGCAGTTTCGTAATCCTCACGAATCTCTACGGATATTCGAAGCTTCGTATTGACTTTGGACAGGATGGGCCTTTCCGTGGAGTTGCCCCCGGATTTCTCAGCGGCGAACAGTTCTTCACACCTTGCAGTGGCTGCCGGCTCTAGGGCCTAGCACTGCCATCTAAAAGCCCTCTCCCTTATCAAACCTGCTCCCAAGCCGAATCTCCCTTAAGCAATGGTTTGACGTTATCTTAAACCACGGGCTAAATCCATCGAATCCGACGACTTACTAAAGATAAGAGCTTACCTAATTTGGGTAGGAGGAGGATGCAGCGTCGTCGATCCTTGCAGCTTCACAGAAGAGTTCCGGTGCTTCCAGAAGACTTACCACCCTTCGAGAAAACGTCCCTTGCGTCCGCGTCTCCACTCTGCTAAAGATGCCCCGTCTTACTGCTTCCTAACCGGACCTTGACGGCAGCCACTACACATAGGCTTCATGTTAAGTTGCTTAGGTAACGATCCATTATAAATCCCTCACCTTGTCAGTGGTTGTGGAGATTACGAAAAGCTCGTGAATTGGCAGAGGGACGACACGGTAGCCGCTGCAGCTGGTGGCGGTTGACCCTTGTCATAACCTTGAGGCGTAGCTAACTGTGCCCGCCTTAACAGATGGAGAAATAATGCATCGCGGCCTACGGTTTGTCCAAACCTAGATTCGCCCCACTCACCTATCACATTCGTAAAATGCGGCGCCGGAGGGCGGAACGCCCACTTCACTTCGTGGCGATGTGGATCTTTTCAACCTCGTCTGATGAGCATCTATCCCTGACGCTTTTGAATAGGTTGTTACCATTCTCCAGCCGCGGACGGCAAGTAACGGCGAGGCTTGGTAACTAGGTGCGTCTAGCAAGTTTGGCCACAACATCCTTACCTCCACAATCGATTCAGCGATCAGGGAGGCAGCTTGGCCAGTTACTAGTGGTGATAGTGCTGGTTTCAATCGTCACTGATTGGGTAATATCGACAGCTAGGGGAATCGAGATCCAATTTCTGGAACAATCTTCGGAATATGCCGACGCAGATGGACATATTGAGAGGCTTTGGTTGTCTAATCCGCAAGAGCCCGTGCCAATCCCACCAACTCCATGAGTTTTGCCAACCGCTGACGAAAGGTTGATAATCTTTATGGTCGATCCAGGTTGATCTAGCTTTCAATGTCATCAACATACGACCCACTAACCTAGCACTTAGCACGACGGTCTCGTGTCCCCCCAATTCATCACCAACTAACGACATTGGGACAGTTTCACGAGGCCAGTGAATGACCTTGGATATTCTCGCCCCCAGCAATTGCAGTCATTCTCCTGAAGCCCTAGTTCATATAGAAGTGGCATGCCAGTTCCGCGTACCATAACATCCTGGATTTGAGTAAGAATATGCTGGACCAGTGGTCCCAACAAGCCGTACAAAAGGCCTGGCTTGGGTATTAGGCCTGTGTGGCGCAGCCTAATGCCTAGAATAGAGTAGGTCCTCCCTAATAGGTATAGATCGGGGCCTGTGGTGCTCTTTCATGTAAATTGCACTTCGTCTCTTCTAATTTTCCATTTGTGCCCCCTTTGTGTGACTGCATCGCAGGATTGTCGATTCAGATGACTTGTATGGTCTGATGGAGGTCGATGACGACCTCAGCACTGCCCTGGGTACTGAAACCCTTGCGGATAGGGACATGGTACCCCCTGGCTTCCCCTGGCTTCCCTTGGCTTCGACAACGCCTCGGATTTCTCGGCAGACATCCCTACCTATAGAGATTTTCGAGCACCGGAGATTCCTGAGGGTAGAGCGCAGTGCCACCTTGTGCTCTGGACAAAAGGTGTCCAAGATCTGGGACAATGGGACCGAATACCGAACGCCTGACACACCGCAACTCGACAAATATTGGAAATGCAACCACTGCAATAGAGGGCAACATGACCTCTAAGGAGGAGTAATGCCGACAGCTTCAACAATTTGGTGGCAGTGAGGTGGCCGAGTATCTCAACAGCGGCCTAATTGTACATTGCAGAGTTAAAGCCAATGCGAAAGCCACTTCTCACTACCAGCTACCGGATTAGGAAGGCGTTAAACCCAGGCCCACCAGGCCAGGCCTAACCCCTGAGGCTTGGGTTGTACGGCCTGTTGGGATCACTCTGCTGGACGACGTGGACGAAAGGCGGGGTAGGAGGCAGAGCATTGAGAACCTCTGCGTCACTTCATACTCCAGCAGATTCAAATCACCCAGGGTCGTAGCCACCGTGTGAATAGTGCGAGCCAAGGTGAAGCAACTCTTTCCAAACAACGCAAGTCAATTTGGCCGCGAGGTAAGGTGAGCCGAATTGCGTCTCGTGAGACTCTCCCTGGGTGAGTGGTAATTTCGAATCTCATCTTCCTTTGTTGAGTATGAGCCCTGAAACCGCTTCGCTGATGGTATATCTTCGTATCTTATACTTCCTCCTTCATCCGCTCGAATTCGTTCTTGACATCCCACTGCCTGTTTTTTGACACAACACAATTCACTCTCCAAAATCCAGTTCTCCAGGTGTATCAATCACCGACGAACTCTACCACAGGTATTTGGGACAACCCTCCACTCGGGCTAGCCAAGGCGACTCATGACTATCCAGAATGCCTCAGCAACCTAAGAAACAGCTTCAGACCGACCATCACGGCGTGCTTGAAACAAAAGACTCTGCGCAAGCCAACCGCGGAAGCGATAATACGCGCTCGGCCACGCCCTGTCAGATAACCAAGTCTCCCGCTACTATCCGCTGGCTGGGGGAACGGCCGCATCAAGAATACTGGACCACAGTTGCACGACTAAGTACTCCGGAGCCGGAGAAGACAGGGAAACTTGCGAATATGTAGATCAGTTGTGGTACAAGGGGAAGGCGCTCGTAACAGGGGAGAAATTTGAAAAATGTGTGACAGGGGGCTGTGTCGAACTTCGTGTAATAGTCTCCAATTTCTTACTTCTTGTGATAGGCATACATGCCTCTTCATGGTCATACGGACCACCTGCAATCCAAACATTTTCCAGTCTCGAAGAACGTACGGACAGTCTCGCTACGATTTCCGTGCTGATTCGACGTCTCAAGCCATGAGTTCGGACCACAAGCCATGCATCTATTCGTTCTGTGCTTTGACACTAAGGAACGGTGGCGTCAAGCCTGCTCCAACGCCCAAACTCAAACCAGGGATCTCCTTTTTCACCGATGGCGCCCTGCAGCCATGTCCCAACGGTGGGAGCGTGAGGGTCTACCTCGGCCACGAAACCTCCGTGCTGCATGACTGCAAGAGCAGGGTTTTCCCAGAATGGTTGTGCCTCCTAGCCTCAACCAGCCTCATTTGCGTCTCCTTCTTCCTAAGACTTGTGGGCTTAGTCTTAGTCATGCTTCGCGTACGGAGATGGCGAATCGTCTCCAGAGGCCTTGCGAAGCTCCTAGGTTCCGCATCATCAACCACCTCAAGACCCCAGATCTCCGACGTAAGTGCATTCAACTTCATAGGCCTTGAAGTGTAGTCGGCTTGCAAACTGTAGTGGCAAAAGCATGAAAGTCGCCATAGGCAAGATGAGAACGAATAGTTGCGGCAGAAGTTAGCTGGCCGTGATGGTACTGTACATCGCCAGCCCTTTGGCTGAGTATAACCCCGTTAGGCTTGCCAAGCTTCTGTGATGTCCACAAGTGAGTCCGCCCTGACTTGCTCGATCTTGTTCTGTTGATCAAGCTCAAACACGCGGCCAGGCTCAAGGTAGTCTTCATCACAGTTCTCGAACGCAAACCTTATGTCTAGTTGAAAGCCACACCGTCTTGCAACTCTGTAGCCTCGCTCCAAATGCAGATACGGAGATTGCCGGTCAACACTTGACCGCAATCGGCTTCCAGGTGAAAGCCACACGGTCTTATGTTGACTGGTCGCAAGTAGCCAGCCTCGTCCGCCCTTCAATACAAAACGGCGGAACTGGTGCGCACGCTCAAAGACAAGGAGAAAGTGGTCTTCAACTGCGCCCTGAGTCAGCAGCGAGGGCCGAGTGCGGCGTTGAAGTATGCGCGTGAGAGACACAGACTGCTTAGGTCCGCGGCGGGTAAGGACCAGGAGGTGTATGTACTGGATGGCGGGTTCACACATTTGCAGCGAAGCCTGGAAGTTCTGGCCTGGGCCACGATGAAACACATAAATTCCCGGCCCAGCCATCCCGACCTTACAGGATGGCAGTCTTGTCTAGTAATTCCTAGCAGACTTATGCGACAGGCAATTTGACCCGACTTGAACTGAGAGGAAGTGGCAATGGCACTCACGTCTAGGCCTGCGGCGAGGAGACGGGCCAGTCTCAGGTACGGTTTCCTCCCTCGAGTGCAACTATGCTCCTGTGAATAACTTCAACACGAAAGTATCTGACACACGTCCAGCGAGCAGGACAGGGCCTCAGCAAATTGATGCCTATATGGATCTTCCTTAACGTCGGTTCGCGAGTCCTCCTCCCCTCCTCGTCCTCCTCCGCCACCGCCGCCGCCGCGTCTCGCAACCTCTAAAGGCTCTGCCGGTTCGACGACTAACATCATGTCCACATACCTAGCCGGCCTCGCCGTAGCAGCGACATTCAACTGCTTCGCCCGGCCGACGAGCGACCTGCACATCCTATCAGCAAGTCCGCTGCTTCTCGTGGCGATCCCATATAGGACTGCTCTTGCAACAAACAATTTGATTCGACGTTTTATTGCTCCTACTGCTTATGTACTTTATTTTCGCTGCGAGTACAAATAATGAATACCTTCAGCTACAACTACACCGAGTCGGGATATCTATGTACCCCCTATGACACAGTCGCGGATACTTCCTCCCTGACGACTTCGGCAGGTCAGGTACGGCGCTCCTTCGTCCCAATAGCCTTGAACCAATTCCTGCCCTCAATGTGATAAGAAGAGAAAAAATCATCGTACTCCATGTCGTGCTGCGTCGTCTTGTAAACCTCCAAGCCACTTGGGAAGCGGCGGAAGAAAGTGCCCAGAGTGACATACATTTCGCAGTATGCGAGCCTGAATGAGTGCAAATAAGCAGACATCAGCGCATCTCCCATCTCAGGTTGAACCTGAAGTTACGGAGAAGGATGAGTACAAAAGAAGACAAGAGAAGATTGACTTACGGCATGCCAACACATTGCCTGCTGCCCCTCCCAAACGGCACCATATGACGATCTAGTCTTCGGAATTCCTGGGGGTCTAGCCATCGTTCTGGGTCAAAATTCAGGGGGTTGGGGAAGATCTCTGGGTTGCGATGCATCAACCACGACGACATTCCAACAATCGTGCCTCCTGGTACGAAGTAGCCGTTGAACGTTGCTCCTGGTTCGGGAACAACACGAGCTAGGCGTCCAGGGACGCCAAAGGAGAGGCGGAGTGCTTCTTTGATAATGGCGGTCTATAATATCGGTGTTAGAAGCAATGTAACATGAACAACTAGAGAGGTGTACCAAGTAAGGCATTTTCTCTAACTCCACAAATCCAAGGGTCGCATTCGGGTCTGGAAATGCCTCTTCTAAATCTTGCACAAGTCTCTGATAGATCAGCGGATTACTCAACACATTGAACGCCGCAACCGTCATGGCGTTCCCGGTCGTGTCTGCCGCTGCCGCAAGAATAGAATAGGCCTCCTGCATCAGAACCTCATCGCCTGGAGTTTGATATCCGCCCGGCTTGTCTTCTTCACTCAATAACGTGCTGAATATCGTCTGTCTGTCTCCCAGTTTCCCTTCCGCCATTCTCCGCTTCACAACTTGGGCTTGTTTCGCGCAGTCCTGCTGGAACCCCGTGACACAGCCCAATGCTTCAGATAAGTAAGGGGCAAGCCACGGTGGTGTGCTAAGTGCAACGGGCTGAAAGCTTGGGAATTGCTGGAACACGTACATGGCTGGCCCAAGGCCGCGGACCATGCGGAAGAAATATGCGCCCACGTCTTCCTTCTCGAGCAGGTTGTAGCTTTTATCGAATGCGAAGTCGCTGATCACATCCACAGAGACCGAGCGGAATGCGTGATGTAGATCAACAGCAGCACCCTTCTTAATGCCTTCTTGCATGAGTCTGCAGACTTTGTTCGCCTTGTCCTGAACGACGGCCTCGAGCTCGAATACCATTTTGCGCGAGAACATCGGGTTCATAGCGGCGCGACGGATACGGTGAACTTCGTTTGAAATGGTTCCGAAGGTCGAGAGGGGAATGCACAAGGCGTTGTAGAGGTTGGCCGACTTAATGTATTTACTCCCGACGTAGTAAATCTTGTCATAGTTTTCCGGGTCACTAAGGTGGATTTCACCGGGCGTGATGCGGACAACAGGACCTACGGTTCGTTAGTCCGTTTCATGCAACTGAGAGCGAGCTATGGCTTGTACACACCGTACTTCTCGTGCATGCGCCCGATTTCTAGATAGTAGCGTCCACTATAGAATGACTGATACAGCATCGTGACGGCAGGTAGGAAGGGTCCTGGAATCTTGGCTAATGGGTGAAAGAAGCGACGATAGATGCAAACACTGGCAACGTAGATGAAGAACGTAGCAGTAATGAGCTGCCATTTATTCTCCTCGACGAGAGAAACAATAGAAAGGTGCATTGTGAAGGAGCAGATTGTAGTTGCAAGGAGGAACAAGACGAGCAAGTATAACAACCATGAAGCAGGAACCAGACGAGGGGCTACGAGCTGCTGACCTTGCAGTCAAGGGCGAATGCTCTTCAAGGCAAGCGACGAAGAACTCCGATTTTCACACGTGTGCCCGACGGTGGGGGGAGCTTTGAGTAGGTCAAGCACTTTTTGTCAAAATGCAGCATGGCGCTCTCCATAGCGAATCGGGGGTATCTTGAAAAGCTTCCGAACACGTGGTGGGGTCCCTGCAGAGCGAGGAAGAGGAGGATGAATAGCTATTATACTCTGTACTCGGTAAGTTACTACCGCCCCGCCGTCACCCCCAGCCTCCCAGGCTCCAATTACTACCCCAGTCATCGCACGAAAAAGGGCTTTTGACGGCACACCTTCCCGCTAGCAAACATACCCCACCCACCCACGCCGGCATACCACATTAGAATCAGGGTCGTGTCCACAGCTGTAAGCTTGCCTTGGAGGTAGAAAATCCACATCGCCATTTCCAATGCTGAAATCTGCACCCCGCTGATGATGAAGCATACGCGTGCCGGCTGCGACACAGCAATGCGCTCGAGCAGGGCAAATTCGCGGATTACACCATCGGCGTTCCAAAAGGGCATCTTACTACCGAAGGTGAAGGCAGTGGCGACGAGGCGAGGAGGGACGTGGAGAAGCTGAAAGGGAAGCATGGTGATGGGAACTAGGGTGGTTATTGGAAAGTGAAAATGGTATTATGAAGAAGTGGAAGCTATTCGTAAAAGCCCGACGAAATCCTACTGTGGCAGTCACTAGCTCACTAGGTTTATCTATACAGTAACAACGTCCCGGTGCAATGAGGACCTAGATTGGCTCGGGTCAAAGCCTTGCCGAGAGGGTTAAGGTGACATTTCGCCGCTCTGCTTGGACTATCGCCGCGGGTTCCTCCAACTACCAAGCCTTACATTTCTAGGCCACCACGAAAATCGGTCCGAGTGCAAAGCGCCCCAAAGCGAATGAGCCGCAAGCAAGCATGGCGGCCCCAGCAACCCTAACATCAACCCAGAGCTCGGGAGGTGCCTTCAAAAGAGAATACCCGCCATTGAACAAACAGGACACCGCCATCCGCCTTGTCCATCTGGATCTAGCGACTGAACGGGCAATGCCAGTGCAATGCCACCTGGAAGTCGTTGAGCTTCGTACCAAACCCACATACGAAGCCCTCTCCTGGAGCTGGGGTGACCGTAATAGTACGGGGGAAATACTCGTGGATGGCCAATTGTGGCTTGTGAGTGCGAACTTAGTCGAAGCTCTTCGCTACTTGAGGTACCCGGACCGGGAGAGAGTCCTATGGATAGATGCTCTGTCGATCAATCAGGACAGTTCCGCTGATGCTTTGCGCGAACGGGAACACCAGATACAGCTCATGAAGTACGTCTACAGCATGGCCTGCCATGTCGTAGTGTGGATGGGCGTGCCTGATAATGAACTGGCGCATTTTGTGCAAGACTACCTAACGGGGCCAAAGAGCCTTATTAGCGGGATTGAACCCACTGGTGCTAGGTTGATCTTATTCATCTTTCGGATTCAGCGGTTCGAGTGGTGGAAAAGAATCTGGGTCCTACAAGAGGTCGCGCTTGCCTCAGATGCCACAGTCTACTTTGGAAGTGTCCAGGTCCCATTTGACCGCTTACTGAATGAGCTTGCCATCGTCAAGGATTGCCTTCGAAATTTCTTCGAGCGCCACAGCGAGGGCCTAGCCTTCTCCATTACTGCACTCTCCCTCCAATCCACCTACTCGATTAAGCCAGAAGCCTTTTATGACTTGCGCGAGCTCAGCAGTCGCCACGCAATAAGAATTCAATCCCGGGTTCAATCAATAAAGGATCATGAACAAAGCAAGCTTGCAAATGTTAGTAAGCCAAAAGCTTATCAAGATTTTGCGAATTGTGTCGTCCGATTTCGATATCATCAAACGTCAAATCCCTTGGATAAGCTCTACGGTCTACTAGGTCTAGTCCCAGATCTGGTAGGCAACGAAATAGATCCGAGATATGACGAAGACGTGGTATGTATGTACTCTCGCACAGCTCTCCATCTCATCCGATCAAGTGGATCTCTTTATATACTTAGCCAAGCACGAGTACCTTCAGAGGCTGTGTCAACGGATGCAGCATCACTACCCTCGTGGGTGCCTGATTGGACGGCCACGCCACGCCAATGCAACGAATGGGTATGTGCGACATACCGAGAGAGCAGAGAAAAGCTTTTCGATGCCTCAAGTGGCGCTTCGTGCACAGTTCTCACTTGCGACGGAAACCAAACTTTGGGACTCCACGGCGTCATGATTGATGTTATAAGAAGCTGTCGTATTCAGCGGACCCCATTGCCAGAGACGTTCCAGGAATGGTGGGATCAGACGCAAGACTGGCGTGAGTTAGCAGGTGTATCTGAGATACACACTGTTTCTCAAGGCAGTGATGAAGTCAATTCGGACGCCTCAAAACAGATATTGCAACAAAATCCAGGAGTTTGTAAAGGTATTGCTGTCATCCGCAAAGACGACTATATCGGCGGCGGGAAGCGCAGCCAGGCTTACTGGCGGACTCTAGTGCAAAACTGTGTTGCTGATTTCGATAAATTGGGACCGCCCAGTCACTCTATTTCTTATTCTCTTTCCTACGAGCAACCTGACCCTCGACAATATGGTACTTATCTGCGAAAGCTGTCACTCTGTACCGAGGATTATTTGGAGATGTGTGACTTGGTCTCACAGAACCGGAGTCCTCCAGCGAGATTGAGCCCTTCACTGCTTTTTGCTCATCTGCAAATCACTCTTGCTTGGCAAACCTTTTTCGTCACGGAGGATGGCTTCATGGGTGTATGTCCAGGTAATCTAGAACCTGGAGACCAAGTCTGGGTCCTTGCTGGCGGTAGCCATCCCTTCATTCTGAGGGAGGACAAGTCGCAGCCAGGACACCACAAGCTGGTTGGTGAAGCATACGTTGATGGCGTCATGCTGTCTGGTGACATCAACAAGCCTTACGCCTCTCGTCTCACTCGCGAAGGATTGAATACAAGAAGTGGAACTCAAGACCTTGGACACAACTCAGGGATTTGGGAGGAAGTATGGCTGCGCTAAGCCGGAGCTCTGCTTTCGCCCATTTGTCATTGTGCGCAGCTCGATTCCCAAGCCTGTCCTTACCAGCTTTTATATAGCTCCCGTCAAGATATAGCTATGTAACGCCCATGACGAGTTCGAGACCGAGGAAGGTCCATCAGGAATTTGCCAACATCTAATGGGGCACGCATTGACTCGCCAAGAAGAAATCATAATGCTCGTGGAGTAGAGTGCGATGTAAAGCGATTAGTCCTTCCCCGAGTACGCATGCCAGAGAGAATATCGTACCCGAGCGAATATCGAAAAGCAGCCTGGGACGGGGAAATGCAGGTGCCGGAATGTGTAAAAGCGGCGGTAATGCGGTGGTGGAAAAGAAAGGCTCCCCTATAACCCACCGTAGCTACGGTAAATGTAGATTTCATGATTACCGCTCAAGGCCCTCCACGTTCCTTGTGCTACCTACACAACAGGGTCTATAAACTCTTCGACACATATCACCGTAGGTAGGATTTCAGGGTTAAGGGTTAGGGCACATCGAACGACTGACGGCGACTACCCAGCACGAGACGCTAGGGTTGTAGTCTCACCGTTGAGTCATAGGTCCCTTGTGGTCGGACTATTTCACTATCCCTACCTACGTTCTTTCGAGATGTAGCCAACTGTGACTGTGTATATGCGCTCACGCTTCCCTTATCCATTATCTATCACACATTGGTGCATCTCCAAACCATGTCCTCTCCACGTGCCTCTTCAGTCAGGATTGAGCCCGTGTTAGACCCATCTGACCTGCATACTCTTGCTTCCGTCTTCGATATAGCAGTTAGGGCATCTGGCGACAAATTCCATGAAGTCCTAATGCGTTATGTAGAAGATCCTTACAAGGAGACAATGAAGCACCTGGAAGCTGCTCAAGCTGCTCAAGTCGACGAACACTCCCTAGAGCAGCACTTTCTTTTCAAGGCCGTCATGACTGTTCCTAAATATTCTGTTGGAGACTGCAAGGAACTTGGATGGGGAAATGCTGGGGGGGGTTTGCCAGAGATGCCGACGGAAGAAAAGATCGTAGGAATGGCGCATTGGACTGTTGGGTATATCAATCTACCTAAGGTGGACCCATTTGAACAGCAAATAGCGGTATCTACGGCTCCTGCAACAACAGATGAACCATCTACAGAAGCTACACCACTCGAAGAGCTAATTGCCACGGGCGCCGAAACAATCGCTAATTCGAAGCCTGAATCAGAAACACAGCCCTTCGATTTCTATGTGGTCTGCCGCAAGCCGGTTCGTAATACCTACATTTCACAGATACGTGGCAAGAAGCATGTTTGTAAGTCCTCCCCATGTCATAACCCATCTCTCGGACAATACTCTTCAAGGCCCTTCCCAAACCCTCTTCTCTACTTGCCAACGCGATACACTTTCCGTCCTTCTCTTACACTTTACAGATCTCCGCCGCATTGCAGTCCACCCCGATTATCAACGCCGTGGCGTCGCGGGCCGACTCCTGCAATGGGGTCTTGATCTCGCAGACTCGGAAAAGCTTGTCAGCTACCTGAACGGACGACCTCAAGCTCGGCAGCTTTACGAGAATGGTGGGTTCAGGGCTGTGAACATTATACCAATGCCGGTGCCAGGGCTCGAGGTTGCGGACATGATTGTCATGATGAGGCAGCCGCAGGTGGTGAAAAACAGATAATGCTGAAAGGTTTGTGGGTGAAACGGCGATTGCTTTGCCATGCAAACCGACGACCAGCAGGAGGTGCAACCATATGCTGAGGATTTCGCTACTGGCCTGACGAGCAATTTGCGCTACGGAAGAACTTATCTGGGGACGTTGGAGCATCAGATTTGCTCGTGTGACTATCTATGCACTTGCAGACGTTTTCCAGCCAGCCTTATCCTTTTCACTCAGCTCACCCAAAAATGAACACCTACCACCCATGGTCCGAGTTCAAGCCCTCTATATGCACATCCTAATGCTAGATGTATAGAGCAATCGGTCTCTTTATGTAGTTGACAAAATCACCACCTCGTCGAACCGTAAATGTTTACCACTCGCCCTATCCTCTACTACCAACGTTCTTAACCTGCAAGCCATCGGAGACTTCACAGTCAAGAAGTGACGAACTACCCAGCCAAACTGACCCAAGCAGAGCCAATCGCATCCTCCAAGCCCCTCTGGATGAGCGGGCTTTAGAAGGAGCCCCTAGTTGCTTGTCCTGTGGCTGTACATTTCGGGGTTTGTAAATCTGTAGTTGTAATCTTCTGCGTTTTTGGAGTGGCAAACAAAGGAGCTAAGAAAGGGATAAGAGCGCGAGAACTTATCAAGGGGAGAGCAATTCTTATTGGGATATGAGTAGATAAAATCCTCACACTGACAAGCCCTGCCCCTGCCCAAACCCCCCATCATTTGTGTCAGTGAAGCATTCTCTTTTATGACATCGTGACCTCTCAAAAAGGGGCTGATAGCTCTTAACTTCTGGCATCCGCTTCTCAACCCCAAGAAGTTCCTTATTACCAATTTCAATTCCTCCACCAAAATTCATAGGAACCGGTCATCAACTCACACATTCCAACTCAAACCCTCATTTTCTTCATACACCGTCTCCCCATATCCCAACAACACCCATCGCAAACCCGACACCGCTGACTAGACTCCTGATCCCTTGTACCCTCCGTTCCTGCGTCATCTCCATCTCGACCTTCTCTCCATTCACTTCGTCCACCTCCACATAGCTCGATTCTTGTCCATTCCCTCTCAGACTCGGGAAGCGCGAGAAGCCGTTGTACCAGTACTCCACGCCCTGCCCGCCAAGGAACGCCACCAACGCCGTCCACAGCAGGTACGGGTGCTTACCTCGCGCAGAGGCGAGCGAGTATGCTGTGATGAGCGATAGCGAAGAGACGGATGCGAGTGTCAGGATCTGGCGGGTCGAGCGAGTTTGGATGTGGGCGAGCGCGAGGGAAGCTTTGGAGGCGGAGGGAAGGAGGGCGAGGGAGGGGAGCGTTATTGTTGTTAGGTTGTAGGATACTCCCTTGATTGCAAGCGTTAGTCAAATTATCCCACAAATACTTTGTATGAAGTTCGGAGGGCCGAATACAATTCATTGCGTAGTGCCCATAATTTTTGGCTATGCGGAACGCACCAAGGTTGGGAGGAAACTCACGGTGAGGAGACCAAGGGAGATGGTCCCGATGAACTTGGTGATGCTTATAGGACACACCATCCTGTGCGGTTGTAGGGGGTTGCTGTGGGTCTCAGTAGCTGTGAAGTCGATACCTTAGGTCCGCTCTCTATTCAAAATCTGTAGCTTTGTGGATTTAGATGGCAGCAGAGGAACACATCGCTAACAAGAATGAATCATGGTAGAATGCGCCGGACCCCCGTCTCCGCCGCCCGTCAAAAACCCCCAGCTTTCGTGCCTGGCCTGCCACGTTACGCCCCGATTGGATAGACCAAACACAAGCTATCTACATCATAAGGCGCAAAACACCTCATTTTTCGCAAAGACTCTTTTTCCCTAAGGGATTACCCGAAATTCTACATAAAGTCTCCATCCCACCCCTCTGGCCCAGCAAAAGATACTTTCCTGTCAGCGAGGGTCGTGGGATAGTAATCCAAGCCGGCCCAAATGTATCCTCGGCATGTGCGCCCCTCACCGTGGGCTCAACTAAGTTTATCCCCGCCTATTCACTTTTTGCTGGTCAAACCCGTCCACGATGCTCGTATTATTACGGCCGTTAAGCAGAGTAACACAACAGCAAAAGCTACCTTCTAGGTACCCTGCTTTTTTCGGAATCCGTACTCATTCTCTTCCCCGACCACAAATATCATTTCCGTGCCGCAGCAGCTCGAGCACTTCCAATTCGAGTCCAACTCCCACTCCTGCACAAACATACACACCCCGAACAATGCCTCTCCCTCGGTCAGAATACCTCAGCGACGTCTGGAAAGATGGGATTTTCGGTACCACACTCTCTCTTTTACAAACCTCTACCCCCCAATTCGTCTGGCTAACAGAACGTTTCCGCAGACAACAAAGTCGTCTTCTGCACCGGCGGTAACGGCACCATCTGCAGCGCCCAAGTGCGTGCCATGGTGCACCTGGGCGCAAACGCCTGTATCGTCGGGCGCAACGTGGAAAAGACAGAAAGCATGGCCAAAGACATCATGACGGCGCGCAAGGGCTCGAAAGTCCTCGGCATTGGCGCAATCGACGTCCGCAGTCCGGAGAGCTTGCAGAGAGCAGTCGATACGTGTGTCAAGGAGCTTGGTGCCATTGATTTCCTCATGTACGTTCCTGCTGAAGCTAATAGCATATACGAAATCTCCCTGCTTCTCAATCAAGGATAAGCCCAGCTAATTCGTCACTTCCGTAACAGATGCGGCGCAGCCGGCAACTTCCTCGCCCCCATCTCCCAACTCTCCCCGAACGCCTTCAAAGCCGTCATAGACATCGACGTCCTAGGCACCTATAACACCATGAAAGCCGCCCTCCCACACATCGTCGCTTCCGCAAAGAAGCACAAAAATGATGGCATATCCTCTCCAGCCGGTACCGGTGGCCGCATCATCTCCATCTCTGCCACTTTCCACTATACTGGCCAACAACTCCAAACGCACGTTGTGGCCGCCAAAGCCGCCGTTGATGGCATCTCAGCGAATATCGCAATCGAATACGGTCCCTATGGTGTCACGAGTAATGTCATAGCGCCCGGCCCGATTGCAGGGACCGAGGGCATGGAGAGGCTGGCGACCAAGACTGCGCGGGAAACAGAGATGGGGCGAGGGATCCCATTGAATCGATATGGGACGGTGAAGGAGATTGCGGACGCAACAGTGTACTTGTTCTCGGATACGGGGAATTATGTGAATGGGGAGGTACTCGTAGTCGATGGCGGCGCATGGAGGACGAGTAAGTTCGGGGCCGGTTTTGAATATCCAGATTTCATTCTCAGTGGGGATACGGTGAGTGGCGTGGGAGGGATGAAGAAGTCGAAGCTGTAGCCGTGTTGTTATGCGTACTGGATTGGAGTCTTTTTTAGGTTGCAACAAGCACAATTAAAAACTTGAAACATTGACGCTCTCATGTCAACTCCATCGAACTTGTGGTACCCATGCAGTCCTCAGTCGGGTATGTTCGGAACGTGAACTTCGCTTGGAATAAGCAGATTGGCCACAGGGGGTTTCACTGCCTTTCCTGACTATCACCAGAATATTGTGAAAGGGATGCTGACAGCGGAGCATTTGGAAACAATTTGCAAGCCAGTTCTTGTTAACAACCGTGGTGATTTCCAATGTATTGGCTGGGACCGAGTGTCAATGATATCGACTATTATTGCAGAGAAGTATGATCGTCTATCCCGGTTGCCGAGTCCGCTCTCCAGTCTCGGGGGTCACAAGGAGATATGTCATGATGCTCAAAGGTAAAGTATTCACTCGGGTGGAAGTCGGATACGACTAGTGTTCAAACTGATCCTGCGGTGCTTCTGGCCATGGCAGCCCAACCTGGAGTAAGTTCGCACCTTTCGGAAAAGAAAGAGCTCCACATAGAGAATGCGTTCGACGGGTCGATTCCCGAGCTCAACGCGGCGCATCAGGTTCCCTAATGTGTATTTTGCCCTCAAGTTCGGGAAAGATGTCGAGGAACCGACTGCCGACAGTCCAGTGGTCAAAGTCCGAAACATATTCTTCAAATACTCTCGTCAGCTTCCTGTGTCCTGTGTCTTCATCGGTCTCGAAGCACTCGTTAAGAGAATACGGCCAATTACAACTCACACCGGCAGCAATCATGCTGCTTACGAAGTCGCGCATTCTGACGATTAGCGCGTCGCGAACAGGAGCTCTGAGTACGTCGGTCAGCTTCTGATAGAGATGAAAGAGAGTAGCCACAGGCGGAGTTCTGGGATGCAAGACTCACATTGCGCACAGGTCGACAGATGCTATGTGTGGGACAAGTCTCTGGCTCGGGGTCGGTCTGATCATCGTTGGCACTTTGGCGTACGTCTCCCTGGTTGGAGAGATTGTCCACTATCCAGAATTTCAGTTTATGTGCTTGAAAGTCTGATGATGACTTTTGTTGCATACTCTCATGAGATAAGTAAGAAGATACATCCCGGCCAACTGGACAAATATAGAAACATCTCCGAAGGTCTTGCACAGTTCGCAGGCCCAGAAAGACGCCGTGTGTGGGTCTGAGGGTACCCGGTCTCGGAAGAATAGATCGATGGCTGTGAAGTCAGGCCCAGAAACTTCTGAATTTGGCACCCCGCTGGCAAGCATATGACGTGCAGCATCACGATAGTCGGTGTACACCCTTGCTAGAGCAGATTCATCGTAAGTGATGAGAGACTGGATAAGATGTATCGGAATACGAAAGTGACAGAGCTGCTGGATCTGAACCCTTTGCGGATATCCATTCGTCATGATAGCGCTAGACATTGGTAGGTTGCCGAAGACCTCCACGTAGCCTGGCGACGGATAGGATCGGTGTCGGCGCCGATTCAGATAGTTGCGGACAACAGGCAAGAGCGAGTCCCACGATGGCCTTCTGTCTGGCCAGTCGCCAGTTTGATGCGGATGTTCCACTGGCGATAGCTCATCGTCACCAAGATTTGGACTGTCTTCGGAGAATGTTTCCTCCATCCTCTGCAACGTCGAATACTAGGAACAGAATTTCAGCAGTGCTCCAGAAAACCGCTGGTGGTAGAGAGATTAGGAGTGTGCCAAGTTGGTAAGGACCCCAAAGAAAATTCTTACCAGGTCAAGGTCAACTGCCAGCCGAGGCTGCTCATTTGATCCCAACGTAAGATCGGTAATTCGAATTGAATCACTTGAAGGAGGAATCCAATGCGGAGCGGGCTGTGATGCCGAGTTGGGAGTAGTTGTTTCAGATCCGCTCGCTCTAGCCTCCGGGATTGTATCGCGCTGACCTGGGTGACCGTCACTTCCCTTCCAGTCTCGCGCATCTGCGCGGTCTTTAGGAGACGTAGAAGATGAGATGCTTCTCTTCCGCTTCTGTGATGCCTCTGGGCTTTTTATACCCTCCTCAATTGCGGCGGCAATAGATGCCATTGACGCGTTCGCACGGATCATTGCGAGCAGATTCTGCACTTTGTCTTCTTGGCCAGAACGGATCATTTCGAATAGGCCCTCCACCATAAGCGTCTGTGACTTGAAGTCCTCATCTCTGCGTTGAGCAGCAATCTTGCGTCTCTGATCTAGCGAGTAGTCGAAGACGCATTCGGCTTTGGTTTCTCTGCAGGAGCGGCATGGCGGTGGACCTCTGCTACACTGATTTGGTCTCAGATTGCCTGACCATGCATGAAAGGACGAGACAAGCTTCTAGTAGAATTGTTTACCTTGGTCCTTTTCTGCTTACAGCTCAGACAAGCGCTGGCTATCTTGGCTTCAGAGCGTCTCTTGGGGCCCGGTATGTCGCCGGCAGATGGTAGGTGCTCGGAAGCGGGTAGAAGACGTCGATAGTGCTGAACATAGCTCATTGTCGCTGCTGATGGGTTTGGATATGGCCAACTTGTCTACAGCGTAGCCTTAAACAGGTATCTAGCTGTACGCGGCTTGATAGCACTTTGTGCCGCCGAACCTAGCAGTGATTGTTCACAGGGCACGTATGTCCCGCCCTTGTTTAGTATTCTCTTGTTGTCGTGGACTTTGTCCCACTTCATCTTGGGATAGCTGCACCTAGAGGGAACGACTGTTGAGCTGATGCAAATGATGGAAATAGGTGCTGACAACTTGGTTAAGCACAATTTGGAGGGTTGACCGCATTGCCTTTTGGTCGGCGAGCCGTCGGTCTAGGCCCTGCCACTAGCTTTTGGCGGCTCGGCGGATTCATTTTCCGCTTCCTTTCAACCCTGGCACTACAGGCAGCCGAAGTCTTGACCTGGAACTCTGAAGAGCAACTCTATCTCCAAGTTCGAAGGTTCGCCCTCAGCCTGCTGAGATATACCTGTTGTTTTGACGTGACGCATGTCAGAACATCAGGTTGCAGAAGGTTCAGCCAAACATGAACGAATCTGCAAGCTCAAGCCACGCAATCATCAATGGCACTAGTCGAGCAACATTTGTCTGCAGGAACAGGTGAGAGGATTTCGTAGGTGACCGAGGAAATTGATTCAAAGAAGGAAAAAATGGCCTTTTAGGCTAGTTATCAGGCTACGATGAAGAGTCCTGACTTGCAGGGCGTCCCAGCCTACTTTCGCAAAGGGCAAGAAGGAGAAAGAACGACTCACAGCCTGAGTAAGTTCGCGCATTCAGACACGGAAGTGATTTGGAATTGCAGCACGTTTACAATTCTCGTGGCATTCAACAAAAATGACAAAGGCTAGTATGTAGACACCGATGATCTGACCGTATGACGGCTCCGAAGATGGTCTATAAGGCATGACTGCCGAGTATATGTCTTGATGACAGGCAATCATAACCATGTAACTGGGTTCCTTTGTTACAATATCGGCCTCTTCATTTGCTTTTCCTGTTTTCATCTTGTTCTATGTAGGTGTCACAGCCAGTTTCACATATTTGTCGCTCTCAATCTGCCCTTTCCAATTGCTGGCAACCTGCCAATCTCCAACAAGGATTTGCTGTCCTAGATGTTTGATGATCCCCAATATAGCATTAACAAAACCAGCACGTACTCCTGTATCCGCAAGCAACGTCTCTGTTCACCTCTCCCACGCCCAATCCCTCTCTTTAATCCGGCACCTTATCGCCAGTCTACGCCATGCCAGCCTCAAACCGGGGACCGCGTCTGCATTCACTCATTCAACAACATCACCTACCCAATCTTCGTTCTCGCCATCACCAGGGCGGGCGGCACCTTCGCCGGCACAAACCCCTTGTGTACTCATCATGAACTTACCTATCGCTTAAGATCTCCAAGGCGCGCTTCGTCTTTGCAGAACTGGACCTCATACTGCAAATGCGCGATGCAATGACCGCCGTCAAAATCTCCGCACCCTACCTCTTCGTCCTTTGGCGTACCAGACGAAGCTCCTCTATCCATTCACATCCCAACCGATCACCTCCCAACTCCCAACTCCAGTTGTCAGTCCTGGCATACCCTTCTAACCCGTGGTGCCGCCCCCTGAACACGCTACACCTCGCCTACCAGTCCAAAGACACAACAGCGGCATTCTTCTTCTCCAGCACGACCGGCCTCCCCAAGGCCACGCAGATCAGCCATCGCAAATTCCATCGCGTAGCACACCCTCGTCTACAGCCCCCACCAGCGCCCTTAACCCATCTCCGCCGTGCTCTCTATTCCGATGTTCCACATCGGCATCGGGCCTCTCACGTTTTGTACGCAACTGTGCGACAGCCGCACCGCACACGTCATACGGCGGTTCGACGTCGAGAGCTTCTTAGAAGTACATGCTAGGTTTCAGGTGACAGACTTGCTGACCGTGCCGCTCATTGTGGACGCGATTGTGATGTCGGGCTTTGCGGATCCAAAGGATCAGAAGTATAGGAAGGAACACAGTTTAAGGAGTGTACAGTATGGAATTGACAACGCTTTACAGAATGTTGACAATCTCCGCATTGGATGGATCAATACCCTGAACCTCCATCTGCAACTAGATGTACGAGAGTGCGTTCTTCGATTGTTCAGGTTCCCGTTCTTTTCTTGGCTGCTGCACCAAGGTGATTACAATCTCTCATCGTCAGAGGATGATGGCCAGCCAGTGACTTCCTTCCTCTTCCAGATGCTCGCTGATCACAATACTGATCATATGAACTTCCTGCTCAAGGGTGACCGGTGATCAGGATGTGGCCTCTTCTCGAACTTTGCCGGAAGTCTTGCTATCGTACCCGACTCATCTTTGCGATTGACGGCCGCTCGCGCCGCGCGTTCCACCCAGAGGAGAGGGGTAAGTGGAAAGTTGTAAGATGCCAACGTCCCTTTTCTGGATGTGCATGTAAGTCAGAGCTCTAACGTTGGACATACACTTGTTTGCGTGCATAGGTCAACGTGTTTAGGTCTTTTCACTCCAGATTCCAGACAGTGGAAGTTGAAGAAATAATTCGAAAACTTTTGATTCAGCTCGCGTGCTAACGGCCATCTAACACCAGCACTAAAATTTCGTCGGGGACAACTACAGAACCACTTGCGCTAATACATCCAGCAATGATAAACGGAATTGACACCTCTGTTTGAAAAGCGCAACTGATACCATGAAAGCGAAGTAATCAAAGAGCACAGACAAACGCAGTGACAGAGATTCGTAAGTTAGGATGATGGAACCAGCAATGATGCTTCTGGCTAGCGGAAATAGCCAGGCACCAGGAGGTCGAAGGCTTCTTCGCTGGCAGTGCGGACGTCTTCCGGGTCAATCCGCAAGCCCTGCCGCTCAGCAATCTTGGGATGCTCATCCTCCATTTTCTGCATTAGCTCTAGGCCGTCTGAGTGTTTGATGGGATCTTCGGAAAGAATCTCCCCTTTCTTCCTTAGGATTCTTGCCTTACCTCCGGTGAGCTCCATCGGATCTCGAGCCTCAGCAATGTTGCAAGATTTGTCGAGGAGCATCAAGGCCCTTTCAGGATGACGTAAAGCAAACTCGACACATGCAAGCTTGTAGTAAGTTGAAGCCGTCAAGTGATGCAGTGGCCACAACTTTAGGCACAAAGTCAAGCATTCTTCGTAGATACGCAAGGCCTGCTTATACCTCTTACTGTCATATTCGAGGTTGCCATACGCATAGAGGAGGTGAGCGAAGAAAGTCTCGTTGTGGCCAGGCTTCTTAAGAAGATATGCTTCTGATTTTTGATACATCTTCCAGGCTTGGTCGTGATCTCCTCTGAGCGCGGCGACACGACCGAGCTGCATGCACGTGAGACCCAGCATCTCAGACTCTTCTTGCTCGCCATGCTGTTCACGAATGGTTGCCGCACGCTCGAACAGATCCTGGGCTTCGTCGTAATTGCCCTCGGCTGATTCGACGTTACCAATATTGGCAAGGATTGTCGCTACCTCGAGGTCTTTCGGACCAAAAAGCTCCAATCTAATGCTATACACAGTCTCATACGCTTTTCGAGAAGCCTTTAGATTGTTCATTTCGTATTGTATAGCTCCAATGGTGTTGAGTAAGTGAGCGTACGGAACAGATCTCTTATTTCCGCTTGCGGAGCACCCGACATCACAGATCTTCAAGCATTCGGCGTAATCCGACACCTCGTACAGATACCTGATAGAATATTAGCTAGCCATTTCCTTTGCGCCATTTCCGTCATCCCGTACTTACCAAGCACAATTGCATAACAACGTGACAAAGTCCTCCGAATGAGGAAATGGGCTTTCACGACCTTGCCGGAATGCAGTGTAGAGCTTTGCAAGATTCACAGCGTGTTGGACGTACATTTGACACTGCGGCCATACGTTAAACAAAGGCCGACCTTGATCTTGTTTTGGGAAAGCTTCGTGGACTAGTTGTGATGCCGCATCGAAGGACTCTTCGAGGTCTTTGATACTATGGAAGCCCATTTCCTCCTGGGTGACTCGATGGATAACTAGGTCCCGGCCGTTCCTGTATATCAGATTAGCTTTCTGCAACTCCTCTAGCGCTGCTCCCATTGCGGGCGATGGATCCACAGTGGTGGCGACCATGGGTTGGGACTCGTCCGACACGCTGCGCTTGCAAAATTCGAGCCTGCCGTCGAGTCGAGATTGATCGTTTGGCAGGAACAGTTCTAGTGGTATAGCGTCTGGTGCCAACAATGAGAGAACTGACAGCAGACTTCTCGCATTGCGGGATAGGGCATTCAGCGCGATCGACCATACCGTATCCAAGGAATGAATGAGGTTGTCCCTGTGGCCAATATGCCTAGGCGAAAGTTTGGCATGGCTGTCTTCAAAGAGCTCCAGAAAGGCCCGGATAGATCGATCGCCTGTTACCCGCGCTTCCTTGATCAAACCTGCCGCCTGGACGATGGCCAGGGTCAGGCCGCCCAGATGGTTTAGTAGTCTAGTCCCAGCTTCCCGTTCTAGAGCACCCGTTTGACCTTCGAGGTACTCATTTTGCCATTGCAGCCCTAACAGCTTCATCAACAAGCCCCATCCTTCCTGTTGATTGAATAGAGGGACCGTCAGGCCGTTCCTGTGTTCGTCATGCTGTATATTTTCCCAATGGCGTGAAGTAAGTAAGATGGAGCCTTTGGCCCCCGTTGGCAAATACCCTCTGAGAAGCTGTTCCTCCTCGGCATTATCGTAGATCAATAGCCATGGTTTCTCTGGTAGCAATGGTCAGCAAATACCTCCTGAAGCTTTGAATAGGCCGGGATGAACGAGAAGTGGCAATTCACATCGAGAGCAGGAACCGTTAACAAAGTCGAGCCAAGCAACCCAGGGGAGTAGACCCGAGCTGGCAGGCATTGAGCAGAGGCCCAGAGTCTACCGCTCACTCGAGCACAGTGATTTGGACTACAGCGAAAGCAAATTGTGACATACCGGTCTCATCTAGCCACTGAAGTACCTTCATTCGATCTTCTTCAAAATGACCGGAGCTGTCGGCTCCGGGCAATTTGAGCTTCACCGCAATTTCGGCAAAGCTTTGTCGAAGAGATGCACTTGTCTCGCAACGGATCTTTTCGAATCAGCGGATGCCGGGAATGTAGACAATACAAAGTCAGCGAGTCTATCTGCTTACCCAAAAGACGGCCTCGAACTTCGACGCGTGGCGATAGGCAAATTCCAGAGCGATTTGTGTTTTACCAATACCTCTGCGACCATATATAGTGAAGGTCCGCAACCTGTCCAGCTGCTGATTTCCCAGACAGGCGTAAATCTCATCGATTTGAGCATCTCTCCCATAGAAAGTCTCGATCCGGGTCTTTGGTAGGACCTGAACAGGAAACTCCGCATAGTCCACGCCGTTCTGACGACTACGGAACGCGAAAGCTTGGGAAAGCTGCAGCTTCGCAACGTACTCTTGATTTGCCTTGCTGTTCATCGAGGTTTGTTGTATGTATTTGGTTGTGTTTCCGATATTGTTAATCGATGGCTGCATCCATTCGTCCATGCTTCCTGTTGACCAAGCTTGTGAGACTTGTTGATCTGAACAAAGGTCAAAAATGCTTGACAAGGATATCTCAATGTAATGGGTAGCGAGAAACGTGCTCACCTAGGGAGTGCGAATGTTGAAACTTGATCAGGCCCACAAGAATCTGGAGTAGAGGGTCGAAGATCTCTATCATTTCCGTCCTTACAAAGTTGTCATCTTCACAATTGGCAACACTCCCATTAAGTAGCGCTATTTCCCTGCGGAGACTTGTGAGGCAGGCACTTATTCGTTTGAGGTTCTCGTCCGACCCGAGCGCTAGCTGAAAGTGCTTGTTAGATAGGGCATCAAGTGCAATGGAATATGGAGCCAGACCTTCACGGTCAGATAGAGCAAGCCCCACAATATAGACATGTCGACGGAGAGAGGAGCAATGAGCAGTTCAAACTTGTTGATGAAAACCCTTAAGGGTCGCATGATTAGTTGTATGTGGCCGAGGTAGTTTGATTGCAATTTTGGGGGGCTACTGTCGATAGCTTCCTGGAGGAATTTGCTAAACGCATCATAGGTTTTGACGGTTGACGCTTTCTCGCGATCGTCGGAACCGAGGTCTTGCACCTCGACGGTATCGGCCCATTGCTTCAAGGCGAAAGCCCGCGTATCCCTGCAAGCACCTCAGTCGTTTGCTTGAGGAACCTTGAACCGTTGTCGCAGGGATTTTGAACGAGATGTCTTACATGAAATCAACGTCATGCTCATCGTGTTCAACAGGCTGTGCTGTCTTCTGCGCCATATCGATGACCTTGTCTCAGCACGATCTGCCGCTTGATTAGGCTTCTTGTAAAGATTCGAATCTGCTTTAACGTAGAACGTTAGTTCCGCCCAATTGTGGAAGCCCTTAAGGCCGTGCGAGTAGTCCTATGAGCCAGTAATGTGTAATCAGTCAATCTAGCGTCACAAATTGGAGGATTTGATGGCTCGAAGTTGAGCTGAGGCATCAGACATTGGTTCTCTGCCTGCTGGTGGGGCGTACGTAGGACTAGCCTCATGCGTCGAGCTCCCAGCAAGGCTGTACGGGTGCGGCGTCAGAATTGCCCATCCTTTAAACAGGCGGGTGGGCCAAACTTCTTTCTGCCAAGGATAATTCTGCCGCAATTTCGGAGTACCTATAACTCCGGGCGTCTCCTCACCAGAATCCGCCTAGAACTGTAGGCGGCAGCGCGCTAATCTTCCCAAACCTTGCCCAGAAGTTTAACCTGAGGAAAATTGGTTAGTGCTCCGCTGGTTGCTGCGCAAGGCGTTGAGAATTATCCTTGGCGGAAAGAAGTTTTAGCCCACCCCATCTGTATCGAAAAGAAACGGAAGACAATTCCGACATTCCTGCAGATGGCAATTCCATTGAGGCTCCCGTAGCTAAAGGCTAGTTTACGCCGACCACAGGTCCATTTTCAGAATGCAAGACTTCGCAGTTTTTATAGTGGAAATGCGAGGGACACGCCAAGACGAGAAATTGCTTATTCATAGCTTCCAAAAAGCAATATCTGTCAGAGGTTGGACACCGCTGGAATATCATGAACTCCACGTCAGTTAAAGCTGGACCGACTTGTTGATAGTATGCACTGACAAATATGCATCTTCATTGATGTACTGATTGACCACTTGATTTGAGACCGGGCCTCCGGTTTTCACTCTGCGTCATTCTCGCTCTACAAAATCGACACCTCTCAATGACATCAAAGCCATCAAACACTCGCTCTCCAACACGGTAGGCATGTAAGAGGAACATGCCGCCAAAATATGAGAAATGGTGAACACCGACTTGATTCGATGGATAGCGAACGGATCGAAGAGACGTGGTGATTGCCAAGCTGCCAGGGCGGATGCATACCACGCGGCTACGACACTGTGGGGGATAGGGTGAGTTTCTCAGAACCCTTTTTGGAGGGCCCGGCCGTTGGGTAGGTGGTCTGGCATGCTTAATCTGAGCACTTCTTAGCTCGAACTCCTGTGAACAATGCTTCAGTGGTTTGCTTTGTTGGCAACCTCATTCCAGAAATTCAGGTGCTGTCAAGGCGCTTGATGACCACCTACTCCGGCCTTTCCGTTGCTATCGCAGGACGTGGAGAGATGGTACTGCGGCTTTCAGGCAAGAGCCGACCGAAATCTCGAGCGAATGGGAGGAGCTGGGCCTCGTGGAGTCATGTCCGTACGTCACGCCCTCACAAGACGAATTACTTGTCCATCAGAAGGAATTTCAAAGCTGAAAGCACTGCTCCTGAAGCTTTTCACGCTATATCCTTTTCAAGCTTGAAGCGTTGTTCGCCTGGACAATTGGATCGTAACTTGGATTCCCCGTATGACCACAATGTCGGGGCCATTTTGGTGTTCTACACATGTATCGAGACGGGTTTGGATACGTATATTTGGATAATAGCAACTTGATAAGCAGATGTTGAGGTTAGACACAGCAGAAACCGCGACAGAGGCCAAACTCCCGAAAATGGGGACGACCTTTCGTGCTAGACTTTCGTCACACTCACCTAGCGCGTCCACAAAGACAGGTATCTTACAGGTTGGAAACGCGTGACAGCCGCGAAGAAGGAGTCCCTGGGGTTCTTCTAAATGCCATTCCAATGTCTTACCGCTTGTTCTGAAATATCGGAAGGAATGCATGGAGCAAGGGGCGAACCTGCGTAAGAGTTGGTGCAATAGCGAACGAAATATGCGGCCCCGAGTAGTGGTGTCCTCCCCTCATTGTTGCTTGCATCTCGCTCGATCTGAAGCTTTACGACTTCTGCTTGTCCATTAACGGCTGCTGTGTCATTAGCGTCCGGGAATGAACGAATCGCCGGATTCTTACTTTATTCCGGCATTGTCTGTCGATGACCACGGTGCACAGAAAATCTTTTCTCCACGAACCAGTGTTGCTTGCCATCGTCGCTGTGAAGATATTTGACCAAAAGGTTTTGTTCCCCATAATCTCGCGCTTGTTTAAGACTCCTGTTCGCCCAATCTCCTCAGTATCTCGATCCAACGGGCTGAGTGTACGTATGACCAGGTGAAGATAAGGAGAGTGATGTACTTCATTCGAATATGGCTAAGGCGGAGAGAGATGGACGGACTATCATTTTTTGAGGTTGAAAACCTGCTCTTCTTTCTTCTTTAGCAGATCACTTCATCATGGCAAGGTCACCTGAACAAATGAGCGGGTCTCTATTGATCGCTATGACTCACGAAAAGGCAATAGACGATGGGGAGGCTCATTCAATCGTACTCGCGTACTCTAACAGAAGTTCCTACGAGAAGTCAATTGAACCAAGTTTGGACATGAAAGTGGTGTGACTGGCTGATGGAAATCTCCGCATTGCGCTTACACGAAAATGGTGGAACTTTTGTAAAATGACGCTAGCACGCGTCGAAGCGGCATATCCCGACTTCCTTCAGCCTTGCAGACAGAAAGACATGGAGGTAAGTTCCTTAAATCTGAGACTTCTTCCTTGTGTTTCATTTCTCATCTTTCGATCTCTTGTTGACTTCTTTCATTTCGCTAGCGTTTTCTCCACTGCTAGCTACCATGGAGCCGTTCCACCGCTTCCAGGACTCTCTCGTCCTGGAGGAGGACCTGACGAGTACGCTTCAGTTTTCCGGGGGCTGGGGCACTGTGGGAGTGGACGATTTCGGTCTCTCGTGTAGCTTTGAAGATGTTGATACTCTGGTGTCTACATTCGCTGCTCCCTGCGATGTCCATTCGTCAGCGGCCCTCTCTGCCGAGAGCTCTGATAACAGCACATTTGCAAAAGATGCGCAGCAACTTACGCCCGATATCGGAATTTTGACAAATATCCGCGCCGCTCGTCCGATACGAAGCCGATCTTATTCTGAGGCGATGTGGGCTGTGCAGAAGCCCCGCGTCCGCGAGCTCTATCTCCAACAGGGAAAGACGCTGAAAGAGGTCATAACCGAGATGGAACAGCGCTACGGCTTTAAGGCAACGTAAGGGCCTCACTTCCCCGTACCAGGCGGTCACTAAGATAGCACAGTGTGAAAATGTACAAAAACAAGATCACTTCCTGGGGCTTCGACAAGAAGCACAAACTTCATGAAGTTCAAGCCATTATCCGCAAACGCGCACAGCGCTCTGCTGCAGGAAAACGCACGACATTCTATCTCAGAGGTCGGCTTGTGGACCTTGACGATGTCGAGCGCTATCTTAAGCGGAAGCGCAGATCTATCGAGGCTGACTGTCTTGGTTCTGTACCGACGCCTCCAGATCTGGTATGCCTCAGCGTCCCTGCCTCGCCACAGAGCCCAGAGAAGTTCAGGCCGTTAGAGGTGATTTTTACACACTACAAAAATTATGTCACCGGGGCTTTGGACAGCAGGCTCTGGATCAATAAGAGTGATGACCAAGGTCTCCGCAGCAGCAGGGAATCTCTTGGTTATGCTAACGATTTACTTAACTTCTGTGTGTTGTCCTTCGACCGTTTCAACCGCGGCTTGTTTGTGGAAGCCGGCAAATTGGTGAGACGTGCAGCTATATGCCTTGAAGATGCTATTGTATCGGAAGACCCTTATCTCTTAACCAGGCTGGTCTCGGCATTAAAACACTTTCAATTCACTAGCTACCAACGTGTTTCGGATATCCTCTGCGAGCACGGTGCTAATCTAGCTGCCGAATTCTTAGCTGAAAGTCACCCTCTCCGCTATATTTGCGCTGCATTAAGATCAGATCCTGTCTTGAGCACGGAAGATAGTATCACAGATCTTCTTGAGGGCATGTGTATTACGCTTCGGGATCTTCTGGGGGGTCAAAACCTAAGTACTATCGATCTCGAATTCAAAGTAATTTGGCAACGAGGCCAACGACAGAAGCTTGGCAATACAAAGTGGCAATTGCAGCAAATCAAGTGTCGGATCAAGCAAAATTGTGCTTCCGGTAATCTACGATACCTGCGTGTTCTCCTCCATGTCGCCTCCATCTTTTCCAGCCGTGCGGAGTACAGCGAGGCCCAGATGACTGCGTACGAAATGCTCAAGACTTTGGAGGACGAAAGCTCGTGTTCCGTCTATGACACACTGTATTACCGATACAAGGCACTGCTGACCTTATCATACTGCCATTACAATAGAAGCGACTTGATCCTAGCGGAGGAAATCCTTCGAGAAGGCATCGAGATAGCGTTGAGCGTGCGGGGCTTAGAAGGCGCAGCCCTGTATATGTATGAAATCCTGGAAACCTGGTTGAGGGAATGGGGACGACCTCAAGAGGCGGATGAGGTAAGAGCACTGCATTCAAAACTAGTGGACGACCTATCTCCCGAGGACGACATTCTAATCACCTGAGTGCTTCCTCATGCTTACTCAAAACCCTCCTCACGCGCTTCGCCTGCCAGCATCATGCCAGAATAGCGCCTCCATCGATCGAGCTCCATTTCCAAAACACCGACACCCGCTGTCCGCCATCCTCGCTACGCCCCTCTCGTCCTCTCTACCTCATATCATCCACACTCCTCCACTCATCTCCACAACGCCCAGCCGTTCCACGCATATTGAAACCAACCAAGACCCCGGGGGGCACAACCACCAGGATTTCCACCCCCAACCCGCCAGCCCCGAAGAGCGCGTGTAGCGTCCGTGCGGGATGCAACAACTCCCGCAGCGCCTGGTCCGTAACCGGCCAAAAGAGAAGAAGCAGGAATCACCGCTCGCTCGCTGAGACGGCGAAGGGAGCGGAGGTCCCTTCTGCACGTCTCGGGGCGTGTTGCACGTGCTCTGATTTATCGAGGTGGGCTGGGAGGAGGGAGTTAGCGAGTAACGGATAGGTTGAGGTGGTCTAGAAACCTAATAGCGCGACCCAAGTCGTCAACGCAATCATTCCTCAGAGCTTGAGCTGCTCGGGAGCCAGGGGTTTGGGGGGAGGGGTTGGGCTTGAGTCACCCGGGAAGATGGACTTGTACATGAGTGCCAGGACAGCTGGATCTCCCCAAGAGCTTGAATACCCAGGGGAAATGGCTTTGGTATGAGAGAGGACAGTCAGATCCCCTCAGGGGCTCTAATCCCCAGAGGATATGGCTTGGAGTCAGAGAGGACAGTCAGATCTCCCCAGGGGATTGAGCTTGGCGTCAGGAAGGACAGTCAGACCTCCCCAGGGACTTGAGTCTCCAGGCGATTCAGCTTGTGGGAAAGGAAAGCCAGATCTTCTCGAAACTTGAGTCCCCAGAGACATAGATTCCGACTTTTCAGGTGGGATGGAGAAAGACCCGTCGCTGGTGTGGTCTTGTGTCGATAAGAGAGGCTTCTGGCTCAGTCGGGCACGGTATAACATAATGAGAATTCCGGTCACTGCATCTAGTAGTCATAAAGCGCCTCGAAATGTAAGAAGTATTACTGGAATAATAATGAAGTGGATGGATCGTGAAAGCTTCTGACCAAATGCCGTGCCGTGCTTCCGCAACGCGCTAAGTGAAACTACGCCTTGGCGCGTCTGCGCTTCTTCGCCCTCTCAAGCTACCAGGCACTCCGAAATCTACGAATTCGCAGCTCTCGCAAGAGACGTTGAATACATTTTCCGCATCGATGTATGGTGTAAGTGATATATCGAGCGAGGATGACGAGTTCATTGCTAGCGAGCGGCCTGAAAAAAGACGCCGCTTGAATGAGGTAGAGTCTTCCTGGCAAAGCGGGGGAGATGGATCCGAGGCGGACGAATACGACCTGCCGTCCAACGATGGACCTAGATCGGGAAATGATTGTGATGATACAGAGAGTCCGCGAGCGGCTGGTGCCAAATCACGGCATCTCATGCACGTCCCTCAATTCGATGAATCCCAAGAGCAGACTTTCGTGACCCAGTTGACCCAGCCTCATTCGAGCCCTGAAAGGATTCGTGGTCCGCGGTGGAAGAAGAAGCCTCCGTCTCCACCCGTCACGGGACCGGCTTTTAGAGCACCGGTTGAAGCACCAAGCAGACTTCCAGTCGATGAACCGCCTCGTCCAGAAGCTACTACCACCAGCTTCAATGAAGATGATGAGTTCGACGAAGACGACACCGCATTTCTTGAGGCCATCCTCTCCTCCCCTGGGCTTCGCGGATCTCACGATGATGAAGTGCTCGTGATCTCAAGTCAAAATGAGCCGCCTGCATCAACTTTCGCTCGAAAACAGCCAACTTCTTTCCGGCAAACCACTCTATTTGGGAACTCTACTACCGCAAAGACAATCTCTGCTTCGCAGTCAAAAGTACACAGCTGGCCTCTGTCCAATAAGGTTGAGCCTCCAACTCACCACGAACTTAACACAGAAGCCATGAAGACCTGGGTTTATCCTACGAACCTTGGCAGGACTCGCGATTACCAGTTCAACATTGTCCAGCGAGGACTGTTCCATAACCTGTTAGTAGCATTGCCTACAGGCCTGGGAAAGACTTTCATCGCCGCCACCATTATGCTCAATTGGTTCAGGTGGACTGTCAATTCGCAGATTGTGTTCGTGGCTCCGACAAAGCCACTAGTGTCTCAGCAGATTGATGCTTGCTTTAACATAGCTGGTATCCCCAAGTCTCAGACCTCAATGCTTACTGGAGGGGTTCAAGCTGTTATTAGAGGCGAAGAGTGGCAGGATAAACGCGTCTTCTTCCTGACGCCTCAGACTCTAATCAATGACCTCAAGCGGGGCATCTGTGACCCAAAGAAGATCGTCCTGCTTGTGGTTGATGAGGCACACAGGGCGACAGGAAACTACGCCTACGTTGAAATTGTCCGATTTCTCCGGCGATTCAATGCGAGTTTCCGAATCTTGGCACTCACGGCTACACCTGGTTCTTCCGTCGAAACCGTACAGAACGTGATTGATGGTCTTAACATTGCACGTACAGAAATTCGAACAGAAGATTCTCTCGATATTCGAGAGTTTGTGCATAGACGCAACATCGAGATCGAGCTTTTCCAAAACTCAGACGAGATGACGATGTCAATGGAGTTGTTCGGGAACGCAATTAGGCCTGTTATGGCCAAGCTTAGCAGCCAGAACGCATACTGGAGCAAGGACCCACTAAGCATCACACCTTTCGGCCTGTCAGAAGCAAGGAGAAAGTGGATGGGCTCTGATGCTGGTAGGAGGGCTGATTTCGGCCTGAAAGGAATGGTCAACTCAATTTTTACGGTCCTTGCAAGCCTCGCCCATGCACTGGAGCTGGTCAAGTATCACGGCATTGGCCCGTTCTTTGGGAAGTTGCGTTCCTTCGAAGACGAAGTTCTCGACGGAAGCACTAAAGGCAAATATGCAAAGCAGATTGCCACGGATGAGCACTTTCAAAAGCTCATGAACCGGCTAAGAAGTTGGATCAACAATCCGGACTTTGTTGGACATCCTAAGCTTTCGTATCTGAAAGAGGTTGCCCTGAACCATTTCATGGATGCTGGTGAAGGTCGCGGTGCGGCAGGCGGGCGGCCTCCCTCAGACACTCGCATCATGATATTCGTACATTTCCGAGACAGCGCCGAGGAGGTCACTAGAGTCCTTAAGCGCCACGAGCCTATGATCAGACCACATGTATTCGTCGGACAGTCGAGCGCAAAAGGATCAGAGGGTATGGACCAGAAAACCCAACTGTCCATCATCGAAAAGTTCAAGAAAGGCACATATAACACCCTGGTAGCGACATCCATTGGAGAGGAGGGTCTTGACATTGGCGAGGTCGATCTAATTGTCTGTTACGATTCATCGTCGTCTCCGATACGGATGTTGCAGCGGATGGGCCGAACCGGAAGGAAAAGAGCCGGCAATATTGTTCTTCTCCTAATGGACGGCAAAGAGCATGATAGTTATGTGAAAGCCAAGGACAACTACGAAAAGATGCAAGAAAAAATCGCTAACGGGTCAGAATTCAACTATCATTACGACCGGTCAGCGCGAATCGTACCCAAAGACATTAATCCAGTTGTCGACAAGCGGGAAGTTGAAATACCGTTGGAGAACTCGCAAGCAGGTATGCCGGAGCCCAAGAAAAGGGCAAGAAAGGATGCCAAGCTGCCTCCGAAGAGGTTTAATATGCCGGATGGCGTGGAAACCGGATTCACTTTTCTGGGAGGGGAAAAGAAGGCCTCCAAAGACACTACGACTGTGCGGAAGCACATTTCAGTGGAACCTTCGATCGATGAGAATGTTGCCGCGCTCCCTTCGCTGGAGAGCGTACTACTTTCACGCGAAGACGAGGAACGACTTGACCAACGCTACTGCACTATCAGTGGCGAGACACCACAAGATGTTCAGATTCCTAGGTTTGATACGTTTCCCTCTTATCAACGCGGACAACGAAGAATTAGCAAGGTAACCCATTCAACGGCCACGCGGCGTGTTGTGAGCGCCTACGGACGCATGCAGAACAGAAATCTCTACTCAACTGTGCCACGCCAGAGTCAGGCAGATATTCTTGATGAAGATCCCGTCGAAAAGGGTCTAGACCATTCTGAAGATGAAGAGAACGCATCTGACGAAGACTCAACTTTGCCGTCATCGGGCAGTGTAGCTGTGTTGGAGAAAACCGAGGTGCGGCAACGAAACATTACGAATGACGGTGCGGCAGTTAGGGTCCTCGGCGACAGCGACTCTGATATTGAGGAAATTGTGCCATTGAAAATACCCCCACCAGCAAAGGAAACACAGGATGTCCCGTTTTACGTGTCACAGCAGAGCACAGCCGATGAAGATCACCTTGAAGATGATCTGCCAGATTTTGAGAAGATGGTCGCCTCGAAGAAAGGCTCTCAAAGCAATTTGTCGAATTGCCAGACCACTCGGAGAACCATAAGGGGGAGACGACTGGTGTTGGACGATGACGACAGCGATTGATGATAGCTCATAATATACATCTCTAGCTGTGCCATATAAACACCGATAGATGCTCACGTTAGATCAGTGATCATTTGCTCCGCCTGGCTGCTGCTGTTAAGGTTAAGGTAGTCATTGAGATCTTTAGTTGCGCCAACTAGTGTGTTCATACAATGTCGTCTGAGTACCAGGCGTTCTATTCGCAGCGTCGTAACATTCTGATAAATCTGTGATCGCCTTCTGCTTCAGGAGATGTTGGTGTTGGTTGATTCAAAATTTTCGGAAGACTTGAGCTTCGCCGCATTCCGAGCGGGAGCCCATTTAGAGCTTCATCCCACTAGTGGGGGAGATCAGTCACCATCGCAGTCTTGAATATCAAGACGCAAGAACGGTGCCCTGAGCATGTGATACGCCTTCCCCCACAGCCCTCTCAAGATGTCTACAGATACCCAGTTTGACGCAGCTTTGTAAGTCCGCCACCCCGCCATCCACCTTGGCCCAATTTTCTTGCGTTGTTGACCTTTGCTTACGAGGACCAGAGATCTTCTCCGCCGTCTCTCTCCCACAGAGGTCTCTGAAAATGTAGCACGCATAACAACCCTCGTCCCAGACCTGACCGAAGACCTTCTCTCCTCCGTCGACCAGCCCCTCCAGGTGCGCCGCTGTAAAAAGTCGGGGCGCGACTACCTCCTCTGCGACTACAACCGTGACAGCGACTCCTACCGAAGTCCATGGAGCAATGAATTTGACCCTCCCCTCGACGATGGCACTGTGCCGAGTGAACGTGTACGGAAGCTAGAAGTTGAGGCCAATGCTGCGTTTGATGTCTACCGAGATCTATACTACGAAGGAGGTGTGGGCAGCGTCTACTTTTGGGATCTGGACGATGGCTTCGCAGGCGTGGTGCTGCTGAAGAAGTCTGTGTCGCCGGGATCGAAAAGCTCGGGTGCTTGGGACAGTATACATGTTTTTGAGGCAACGGATCGGGCGAGGACTAGCCATTACAAGCTTACGAGTACGGTGATCTTACATCTGGCAAGGGAAGAGGACAGTTTGGGCGAGATGAACTTGAGTGGGAACATGACGAGGCAGGTGGAGGCGGACATGCAGGTGGAGAATGACCAGAGTCATGTGGTGAATATTGGGAGGCTGGTGGAAGACATGGAGTTGAAGATGAGAAATCTGTTGCAGGAGGTGTATTTTGGAAAGGCGAAGGATGTTGTAGGGGATCTGAGGAGTAAGTCTGACTTCTTGAGAAGATGCTGCATATGGCAACTAACAATTGTTACAAGGTATTCCACCATTGACGGAAACGAATAGAGACAAGGCGGCACACCGGGATATCATCAACTCCATGACCAAATGAAACGATATGATCCCCTTGGAAAACTAGTCCGCCAGTTTTCCATCGGTGATGTTGGTCAGCGATTTGGACACCGGTTGTTGGAATAGGTTTGAACGTTCGGCCTGCGCAGGATGAGACGCAACAGCTGAGGGCTAGGATTAGCCTGGTCCCAAAATCTCTGAGGTCATGCAGAGTCGCCACCTAGCATCGGTGTCTACGAACTGATGCCTAACTGTCCCCATGCGCTGCAAGTAGATGCGCCAGCAGTATATGTAACTAGCCGGACTGGAAATAGCAGCGTCGCATCAGTTCCCAAAAGCAACAAGGCCACCTAGGTTCACTTTCAGTATAGCATCTTTTGACGATCAAGCTGACCTGCAGCATCGCAATACTCGTATATCTCATCCTTTTCGCAAGTACTCCCAACATAACCTTGAGACGTACAGTCCATGTAAATTGACGGGTGGAGCCTCTTACGTAGCAGCCTCCTGTAGATCCTTCGCACATTTGACCCATTGGACTTTTTCTGTGCGTTTTATTCGAGCCCCTCAATTACGCCGCCGCGGGGAGTTCATCATTCTCGTCTGCAATTGCCTCCTTGGAATTGATGGGTCACGCTTGAGCACTCAGTCGTCCATCGTGGTCTTCAGAACGATAAATCCTATCTAGATGCTGTATAATTCCACTCGTGGCTCTTGACTATCCACATTCATCGCCTTCATGTGGGTTTTGTCTGAAATCCATTCCACGGCGCGGAGATGTCTGTTGCGCCTCCCTTCCCCGCTGTCAAGAAAGCCTGTGGTACACATTTTGATCCCATCACAGGATTACAATATGCGACTAACGAATGTCAATAGATGCATGTCACCGACGAAAGGTGAAATGTTCTGGAGGACGGCCATGCCAGAATTGTGGCCAGGCTTCATTGCTGTGTACCTACAATGCCATTCCCCAAAAGAAAGGACCGAAAGGCACTCGGGCCAAGGTCATCTCAGAGCTGAGAGAGACTCAGCGCAAGACAGATGGATTACTAAGACCGCAAAGCCGACACCAGGATACTGGTGGCTCGTTTGATTTCAATAGTCCTCCAACATCGCCTACTTTCCTAGACCAAGACTTCCTCTCAAAGCAGATGATCGACGACTGCATAGAGGCATTCTTTACAAGTATGTATCCGACAATGCCAATTCTACACCGTGGTCGGCTGCTCGAGAAGGTCGAGTATGACCTGGACCGCTCCGTCGAGACATATTGTCTGATCGGCTCACTGTGCGCATTCATTATGGTGCAACCTGGGATGAAGAATCCAGGCAATTTCGCCATGGACGCCGTCGCTGTGAAGGAGCGATGCATAGCTGCCACTGCGCTGTTCGAGGAAGTCATTCGCGTTCGCAAAAACTATGACTATATCGATGCGCCGACCCTGGATGGCGTTCGGACCTCTTTCTTTTTGTACGCTGCATGCTTCAACCTGGACAGGCATAATACCGCCTGGTTCCATCTACGAGAAGCTACCACGCTCGCACACATCATGGGCCTGCACGAGGAGCAAACCTACCATGTCGGAGAAAGGCTAGGCAACATTTACAAAAGACGACTCTATTGGCTTCTCTTTCTGACAGAGCGTGCGTACTCCATTGAGCGCCATCGCCCGCTGACCTTACACGCCACCATCGAGCTTCCAACCCTCGACGAAGAGCCGGAACAGGCATCCACCATCTCCGGCTTCCTCCACATGATCAATCTCTTCCGTGCACTAGACGATACCTTCATTGGCCTTTGGAATAAATCGCGGAGTGACTGCTCAACAGCCTGGCTCGCCAGTCTGCAGCAGCAACTGTCTGATGCGTTGCCACCGAATCTGAATAGCACCGAGAGTCAAGCAGCAGATATTCGCATCTCACAGCAGTGGCTGCGTACGATGGTTTGGCAGCTCTCAATAACGAATGGCTACCTGTCATCCAGTTCCCCAGATTCGTCAATGACTTTCAAGTATCCAATCGAGATTGCTAGGGACCTGGCCAGGGACATCTCTATCTTGTCGTTGCAGTCTATGGAAGTGCATGGTATTGGCCTGGTAAGCTCGGCTTTTCGTTCGACGCGCTGTCTATATCTAAAGCTTACTTGATCTGTAGATCGAAAAGCTATTCGACGTTGCGTGCACCTTGACCGACGTCATCGCCTGCGTCCCCCTCGAAGACACCGAATTCGACACCGTCCCATCCGAGTACCTTAGCCAGCTTCTCAACCTGATAGCGCAACTGCGTGGCGGCGGCTCGCGCTTCCTTCCTCTCCTGCTCGCCAAAGTTTCCGAGAACCTCTCATTCGCAGCACCGCCACCAACTCCACTACCGCACATCCAAGTTAAAAGCGAAAGCAATACAACAAGCCCTACCGAGTCCTCAAGATCCGCGCCACTGATACGACAGCCACCCGTCTCGCCAATTCCAATGGGGACCCTGACACCCACTTTCACAGATCCAATGCCCAGTGGACCGAGTCCGCCTGGGTCCTTGGAAGGGCTGCCTCTGTCGCCTTGGGTGTCTAAGGTGGAGATGTTAGCACCTGCGCCGGGGAACGTGCCTAGAGTTAACTTCAGTGCTAACTATGGTTGAACAGTGCTATCTATTGACAAAATTGTACATAACACCGCACACCTTCGACAAGGGATCGTGACTTTTGCTCCTTGCCACTGGATTCTACTACTCTCACAATAGTGAAGCTCCATTGTTTGGAACTAATTCCAGGATGGTCTTCGGATGGACGACTTTTGTATCTCCGCGAACATTCCAAATACTTTTTCACCAGATAGTGTGAAAGGGATAAGGGCATGCCAAAAGGCTGGTTGTACAATTGGGAGGGCATGGCAACAATGGGAAGACAGAACCGAGAGACGCCTTTTTGGGTAGAAAGCTTGCTTGTCGTCCATATATGTGTCCTCACTCTCTCATAGATGCTCGAAAGACAGTTCCCGTGCCCATAAGGGGCTAGTGACCAACTGACCCGCCACAATAGGCCAGCGCGGGCTTTCCACCAACCAGGATCCGTACGGCTGCCTGAGGGATGGAAGAACGTGTCCTGCAATTACGAGAGACGGGAAGAGTACAAGTTGGAAAAGGTGCTTCTCCTCACTTTAGGAGGATGCTTGGTATTCCAGTTGGTACCACAGACCGCGGATGCACCTCAAGTTGAGAGAATACGTTGGCGCTGCCACATCCCGGGTGTTAGGCTTACACTGGCATCACGGGTTTATTGGTGAGAAGTCAAACGAGTTATCCGATCGCGGAAGTCATAATGGTTTATCTCCACACTCCCTCGGGGTGCTTCGTCTAGACTCCTTTAAATGTCTGCTTTTACTAAGTCACGAACTCACGACACAATGGAGTTGGGATCCCAATACCAGTCCGGCCGCCCCAAGAAATGGTCCCATCCCAATAGTCTAGCCCATGCCGTCTGTGTACATGAGCTTCCCCGGTGCTTGAACTTGCACACCCTATGCCTCACTTCCACGTGGCTCTCACAGATCTTGCATGGCAGACTCCGACATCCTCGAACATGCCCGCAACCTCACCTTTTGAGCAAGACCTCCTTGTCACTCTTCGCTTGATAGTTCCGTACTCGCAGTCACCGACTGACTGCTCGCTCCAAAACGCAGCTCGCCGTTTTTGCCCTGAGGGCCAGACTTGCAGCGGACGAACAATGCAAGACGGCCCCTTAATATCGAGGATGAGGTATCTCGTTGCGGGTAAAAGTATTCTGGGCTGTAGGGGCTGTGGTCCGGAAAAGGAAGCACGAGCACATTGCACACCCGAGCACAATTGGTATAAGGTTGGAAAAAGGACATAACCGCGCGCAAGAAAGTAAGGAGCTT
>Ga0335072_10001267_pt1 | contig 41642 bp, 35 predicted proteins | sample Lox_Sample_21_FD_206725 | JGI IMG/M metagenome (GOLD analysis project Ga0335072, IMG submission 206725) | Soil microbial communities from Loxahatchee National Wildlife Refuge, Florida, United States - Lox_Sample_2.1 | ecosystem: Environmental > Terrestrial > Soil > Wetlands | place: USA... | reverse complement strand
GAACCGCCGGTTCGATGGTCTTGATCTCTTTGGCATCGACCGCGTGGCGATCGAGGCCGCCTTGCCGCAACAATGCGTTGACCCGCCCGGCATGCTCAAAGCTCTTGCGATCACGATAGACGTGCAAGATGCCGCGCCGTTCCAGATCGAAGGCGATGTTTTGGCGTTCGGCGAGCGCAAGCAGCGCACGCCTCGCTTCAAGCGCCAGCTGCACCGTGCTGATCGTATTGCGGCGATAGTGCGGAATCTGAGCGACGAACTCGGCAAGCCAGGAATATTTGTGCCAGCTTGGCTTCAAGTTCAGCAGCAGCGGCGCATCGCTCCTGAAAAGCCACTTTACGCCTTTTGCGATCGTCGCCAGCTGATTCCACACTTCCGCATTGCTGGCGGAAAGCTGACATCCATTGGCAAACGAGGTTTCCATCGCGGCATAGCGATGACGCTCGAACACCGTGACGGTGTGGCCGCGATCGAGCAGTGCGTCAGCTGTGGTGATGCCGGTGATGCCGGCGCCGATAACGGCAATGTGTGCCACCAGGGCCTCCCGCGTTCAGACATGGACCGGACCGGCCAAAACCGATCAAGTGGTCCCCATCTGTCGCGGTACCTGAGAGCTTAACCCGCGCCGCGCGGCGCGGATGTCCCCTTCGGTGGGCGCGGCGACGCGCCTCTCTCCAGATCGTCCAGCCAAGCAGTCCTGGTGCCTGAGAGTTTCCGGGGAGGTTGCTCCGTCGGCGCTGAAGCAGGACGAACCCGCATCAGACTCTCCCGCATGGCCTATCGGACAAGACTTAGATGGCATCGATTCGGATCACCTACAAGATCAAAAGCACGTCACGATCGGGATTGCCGCACCGCACGCAGGGCCGGCTGTGCGGCTTTGTTAAGCAACGGCTCGGCAGCGGCGATAGCGGCGTTAAGGCTTTTCTGCATTTGCGCAAGCGACGCCAGAAACCGTCGGACTTCCGTGATCGTCAGACTGCTGGCGGCAGTGGCGACCACATCACGGGCAAGGGGAATAAGCTGACGCTTGAGCGCCTTGCCTTTCGGCGTGAGCCATACATGGATTTTCCGCCGGTCGGCCTTGCTGCGGGACCGTTTCACCAGGCCGCGCGATTCCATGTCCTTGATCGCAATCAGCGCGGTCGGCTCCCGGATTCCGATCCGGTCGGCCAATTCCCGCTGCGTCAAACCGTCTTCATCCCATAGGACACGCAAAAAATACCAACTGCCGGAGGCGATGTCGTAGGGCTCGATCATCAATTGCAGGTAGCGCTGCAGCGCGCGGTGCGTTGCGCGAACCTGATAGCCAATGCTTTCTTCAAAGGGCAACTCCCCGGAAGCGTTCTTCGGAGGCCACGCGCCTCTGCCTGTTCCGGCTTTTTTCATGAGAAACCGATCGCGTCCTGAAATGGGTTGGAAGAGTCGCGGGGCCTCGGAAGCCCCCCGAGCCTGCGAGACTCGTCTGGTGCGCGAACCCTAACATCCCCAACGGTCACGGTCGAATTTCCGCAGCCTTCGTCCCCGCTGGATTCTCCCCGCGGGCTATTGCCTTTTTCACTTAGATATCTAAGTATTTCCTCCGATTTAGGGAGGCGTCATGGCAGAGGCCGCCGATGTCCGGCAGCTAAGGTTGACCGTGACCAGGAAGGCGCAGGTCGCGGACGGCATCTTCTTGTTCGAGCTGCGGGATCCATCCCGGAGCGAATTGCCGCCGTTCACGCCGGGCGCTCACATCACCGTGACGACACCGAGCGGGCAGAAGCGTCGCTATTCTCTGTGCAATGACAGCCATGAACGGGATCGCTATGTCATTGCCGTCAAGCAGGAGAAGGACGGCCGCGGCGGATCGCTGAGCATCACGACCGATGTCGGCGAAGGTGCGCATATTGAAGTCGCGCCGCCCGAGAACGACTTTCAGATGTCGCGCTCGGAACCGACGTCATACGTCTTCGTTGCCGGCGGCATCGGCATCACGCCGATCCGATCGATGATCAAGCATCTCATCCGCCTCGGGAAGGCAAACTTCAAGCTATTCTATTTCACGCGTACGCCGTCATTGATGGCGTTTCGCGACGAGTTCTCCGTTCCCGAATTTGCCGGCAAGGTCGTCCTGCACCACGACAGCGGCGAGCCGGACCGGGCCTACGACTTATGGCCGGTGCTGGAGGAGCAACGCGGGGCGCATCTTTATTGCTGCGGACCGCGCGGGCTTATGGATGCGGTCGGGGACATGACGGGACACTGGTCCGACTCTGCCGTGCATTTCGAAGACTTTGTCGGCGCGACGGCAAATTATGCCGATGACACGCCTTTCGCCGTCGTGCTCGCCAAAAGCGGCAAGCGCTACGAAGTGCCGGTCAAGGTTTCGATTCTCGACACGTTGCGCAGGAACGGTCACGTCCTCGCCAGCTCATGCGAGAGCGGCACGTGCGGCACCTGCCGCACCCGCTATATTGCCGGCAAGCCGGACCACCGCGATCTGGTCCTGTCGGATCGTGAAAAGCGGAGCGAGATCATGATCTGCGTCTCGCGCGCCAAATCGCCAGAACTCACGCTCGATATCTGAGAGTTCCAAGCAGGAATGATCCGACATGAGTGATCCGATACGCCTCGGGATCATCGGCCTCGGCCGCGCTTTCACCCTGATGCTGCCGACCTTCGCTGCGCATCCCCTCGTCCGCCTGACAGCCGCTTACGACCCGCGGCCGGATGCAAGCGCGCGCTTTGCCGAAGACTTCGACGCGGTCGGCCATGACAGCGCCGAGGCGCTTTGCGCCGATCCGGCCATCGAAGCCGTGTACGTCGCCTCACCGCATCAATTTCACGTCGAGCACGTCAAGCTTGCCGCCCGGCACGGCAAGCACGTGCTGGTCGAGAAGCCGATGGCGCTCAGCGTCTCGGATTGTCTCACCATGATCGAGGCGGCCCGGCAGTACAACATCCGGCTCCTGGTGGGGCACAGTCACAGCTACAACGGCCCCTACTTGCGCGCGCGCGCCATGATCGCGTCGGGCGCGTATGGGGATGTTCGCATGATCAACGCGCTGAATTTTACCGACTTTCTCTATCGGCCGCGACGCTCCGAGGAGCTGGACACGCGCCAGGGCGGCGGCGTCGTGTTCAGCCAGGCGGCGCATCAGGTCGATGTGGTGCGCCTGCTCGCCGGTCGGCCGGCGATCGAAGTGCGCGCCTTCACCGGGCGGTGGGACCCGCGGCGGCCGACCGAAGGCGCCTACAACGCGCAAATTCAATTTGCCGACGATACCTTCGCCGCGCTGACCTATAGCGGTTACGGCCGTTTCGACACCGATGAATTCAACGGCTGGATCGGCGAGCTTGGGCAGAAACGCGATCCAAAGCTTTACGGCGCCGCGCGCGCTCTCCTCAGTCAAAGCAAGAGTCAGGAGGACGAAACGCGCCTCAAGGACAGGCGCGCTTACGGCCCGGCGGCCAGCGACGCATTTCGAGGCGGCAAGGATTTAATGCACAATCACTTCGGCCTGATCGTCGCCAGCTGCGAGCGCGCCGACCTTCGCCCAACACCGGAGGGAGTCTTCGTCTACGGCGATACCGAACGCCGGCTGGAGAAAGTGCCGGTTCCGGGCGTACCGAGAGCCGAGGTTGTCGATGAGTTCCACGCCGCCGTCAGGTCGAACAAGACGCCGCTGCACAGCGGCGAATGGGGACTGGCGACACTTGAAATCTGCCTGGCCATTCTGCGCTCGGCAGAGGCCGGGACAACCATCAAGCTCGAATACCAGATCTGAGGCGTGCCGGTTCTATTCAATCTGATTTGCCGTCGACGCAATGATAGCCAGAATATCGTTCTCGGCGGCGGCGGCGGATTTATAGCGGGCGCGGGTGGTCACAATCGGCTGCTCGGCGTCGGCCGGATGATAGATCGCCACGTAGAACATCTGCGACCGCTCGTCTTTCTGGGGCTCGATCCGGATCAGCATCGTGCGGCTTTTGCATTCAAGCGGCGGCGCCTGCCATTTCGCGATCGGTTTCGTCTTGTTCAAGACCGGCAAGAATGGACGCCTCTTCGGCGCCAGCGCCCAGCATGCGCCAAGGCACGCTCTTCTCGACGACGCCTTGATAGGAGCGCAGCTTGGCTTGCGGCAGGCGCGGCTCCGTGAGCCCGATCGCGTTGCCGGTCGCCTGAAAACTCCTGACCGCATCGAGCATGAGCCGACGAAACTGCACGATGGCGATGTCGCTTGCGCCGAGACGCTCCTGGCTTCTGTCGGCCAATGCGCCCATGGATTCCCACATCGCAATATCCTGATTCGGAATGCCCGGAATGCCGGTGAAATTGTCGTCTTTCATCGCGGCTCGATCCTGGAGATAGTCGTTATGCGCGTGCCGTTTGATCGGCCGGAATTGCGCATCGACGTCCTCCCCGACGACCAGCACACAGAACTTGCGCCACTTTTCGGTATCGATACCGACTTGTTCGCCCTCGCGCCAGGCGATGAAGTTGAAATAGCTGCTGGTATCGTCTCGCGGCACGATGACACTCGCCACATTGTAGGAACTGTTCGGCGGAATAAGCGCGGTGAACGGCGCGACATAAGTGGTGATGCGCACATAGTCGTGCGTCGCGGCATTGACGATAGGACGGCGAATGGCCGCATAGCGCATGCCGTAATTCGTCAGCTGAACCTGAATGCGCGGATTCTTGTCGGTGGAGGGGCGCACCCAATGGTCACCCTTGGCCGTTGCTTCGCCCTTTGCCGGACGCATGTCGGACGAGTGCAACGACGATGAATGAGCCGAGTCGATCTGGCCTTCCATGATCTGTGCCCAGTTGCACGGCAGTTCGATTTTCGCGATCGCGACCTCGGTGTCGGGCGCCGGCGCCCAGGCCGGCGCTTCGAATTCCGGCATCAGCTCGGGGGGGCCTATATAGGTCCAAACAAACCCGCCGGCTTCGCGAGCCGGGTAAGACAGATGCTTGACCTTTTCGCTGAAGCCGCTCTGCTTCGGCTCCGACGGCATATCGATCACATTGCCGTTCACGTCGAACTTCCAGCCGTGGTAGAGACAGCGCAAGCCGCATTGCTCGTTGCGGCCGAAAGCCAGCGACGCCTTGCGGTGCGGGCAGGCCTCGCCCAGCACGCCCACTTTGCCGTCGCTGTCGCGAAACACGACCAGCTTTTCACCCAACAGCTGCACGCGGACCGGGGCTCCGTCTCGCCCGGCGACCTGCTCGCAGAGCAGCGCCGGCACCCAATGGCGCCGCATCAGACGGCCCATCGGCGCTTCACCCTCGACGCGGCACAACAGATCGTTCTCTTGCGCGGTCAGCATGGCGTGTCTCCTCCGGAACCCTGAAACGGTCGGCCTTCTTGCGCAAAACCCTTAGCAAGCTAAGCTTATCATAGACCGCAAAGGCCCGTTACGTCCAGAGCCGCCATGACCGCATGCCGGCGGGAGCGCCGGCCGGCGTCATGCCGCGCGCGGGCGCAGCGCTGCCCGGCCATAGCCACGCCAAGAAATCGTCCTTGGGCGCCCGGCCGGCCGCATCAATGGTTGATGCCGGCCCCCTGAACCCACCCATCGCCAACCGGACGGCCATGCCGCTGCGCGACAGCTGCGCCGACATTCAAGATCACGGTGTGACCTTGCCGATCGACCACGGCAGCCGTTCCTCGCCGCGGAAGACGACGACCTCGTCATCGCCGACGCGCACCGCGGCAAGGCCGTTGCTCGGCCGGCGTTCAAGGACGATGGTGCCGCGGTTGGGCGCAAGGCCGTAGAAACGCGCGCCGTTCAGCGCCGCAAATGCCTCGAACTTGTCGAGCGCCTTCTCTTCATCGAAAACCTGCACATATGTCTGCAGAGCGGTCGCCCCGACAAACACGCCGGCACAGCCGCAGGGCGCTTCCTTGGCGCTCTTCACATGCGGCGCGGTATCGGTGCCGATGAAGAAACAGGAATCTCCCGACGTCGCCGCCGCACGCAACGCCAGACGATGCTGTTCGCGCTTGGCGACAGGCAGGCAATACAGATGCGGCCGCAACCCGCCCTGAAAGATCGAGCTGCGGTTGATTACGAGATGGTGCGGCGTGATGGTGCCGGCGACGCGCGGCGCATGAGCGCGAACCGCGTCGACGCCCTCGCGCGTGGTGACGTGTTCGAGAACGATCTTGAGCCCCTGATGACGTTTCAGCAGGCCGGGCAGGATGCGCGCGATGAACACCGCTTCGCGGTCAAAAATATCGACGGCCGGATCCGTAACCTCGCCGTGGATCAGAAGCGGCATCCCGATCCGTTCCATGCGTTCGAGCACCGGCGCGATGGCGGCGAGGTCGCTCACGCCGTGATGCGCATTGGTCGTGGCGCCGGCAGGATAGAGCTTGGCGGCGATCCAGATCTTCTCGGCAAAGCCGCGTTCGATCTCATCCGGCGCCGTGGTGTCGGTGAGATAGCACGTCATCAGCGGCTCGAAATCGGAAGCCGCGCCGCGCGCCGCCATGATACGGGCGCGATAGGCCGCCGCAGCGGCAACACTGGCGATAGGCGGCACGAGATTCGGCATGATGATGCCGCGCGCGAATTGCGCTTCGGTGAACGGCAGCACCGCCTTGAGCATCGCGCCGTCGCGCAAATGCACATGCCAATCGTCCGGCCGCTTGATGGTGATAGCCTCGGCCTTTGCCACCGCGCCCGCGCTATCGAAGAGATCGGCAACACTCATGGATTCGATGCCTTTTTCAGAGCCGCTCTTGCCGACACGACGCCGGTCCGGAAATCGTCGACTTTCCACGGGGTCGCGGCGGCGTCATGCCGGCGAATCGAGCCGGCCGCGGCCGCAGTGTGCGTCGAACCCGTCTCCGCGCAAAATTCCCTGCCAACGGGCAAAAATACAGGGCAAACACGAGATCCGGGCCGTGGTGAGCGAACCATGCGTCTAGAAACCAAGCCGATGCCGCGGGAAACGCGGAAATTCCCTACTGCGCGAAACAAGCAATTTCGAACAGACTAGCAGCGAATCTGATCTCAAGAACAGGGTAGCAGGCCGAGTTTCGCCAAGTATCCTCCGCCCTCCTCTTCAAAGCGGACATGGGAAGTCGGCTGCGTAATGTCCGTATTGTTGATCGACCACCGCGTCGACCCTCTATGAATGAAGTCGGCGGCGCGCTCGGCAATCATGATGGTCGGCGCGTTGATGTTGCCGCCGACCAGATCTGGAAACACTGAAGCATCGACGACGCGCAATCCTTCAGTACCGCGCACGCGAAGCTCGCCGTCGACAACGGCCATCGCATCACCGTCCGGCCCCATTTTGCACGTGCCGGAGGGATGATGCGCGGTCACCGCGGTGCGCCGGACATAATCTTCGAGCTTAGCGTCGGATTTCACGTCGGGGCCTGGGCCAAGCTCTCGCGCCACGAAGGGCTTCAGCTCCGAGCGATGCGCGAGATCGCGAAACAGCGCGATGCCTCTGCGCAGAGCCTTCCAGTCATCCGCGGCCGAGAGCAGCCCTTGGCTGATGTGCGGCGGTGCCAACGGATGGGACGAAGCAAGCGTGATCGCGCCGCGACTTTCCGGTCGCAGCAGCACGATGCGGCAGGCGAAACTGTCGGCGAACGGTTTGCGGAACGGAGACAGATAAGGCGCCGCCACAAGCGAGCCCGCGATGAACAAGAGCTGGATGTCCGGCATCGGCAAAGCCGGATCGGTCTTCACAAATCCGGTGATGCCGCCGGGCAGATCGGTCACGAACCCGCGGCCGAAGGCGAAAGCGTCGAGCAAGCCAAGTCCGAGCCGGTCGACGCGCATGTTGCGCAACAGCGGGCTCTCGTCACCGCGGGCATAGATCAGAAGCGCCGCTGGATGATCCTGCAGGTTTCGTCCCACGCCGGGCAGCGGGACCTTGATATTGATGCCATGCGCCCGCAAAGCCTGCGGGTCTCCGATGCCCGATAGCATCAGCACTTGCGGCGAATTGATCGCGCCGCCGCTCAGGATCACTTCGCCATCGGCGTGAGCCAGAACGCGTCGCCCATCCTGGAGATATTCAACGCCGACAGCCCGTGCACCTTCCAACACGACGCGCGTGACATGTGCATGCACTTTAACCGTGAGATTCGCGCGTGACAAAACCGGATGCAGATAGGCGGTGGCCGCGCTATCACGAAAGCCGCGGCGGATCGTCATCTGCATGCGCGCGAAGCCATCCTGAGTCTCGCCGTTGTAGTCGTCGTTCAAGACGTGACCGGCGCTGGCCGCCGCCTCCAGATAGGCGTCGACCAGCGGATCCTGATATCGCGACTTTCGGGTCTGCAGCGGCCCGTCGCCGCCGCGGTAGGTAGTGGCGCCGCCTTCCCAGCTTTCCTGTCTGCGGAAATAGGGCAGCACGTCGTCGTAGGACCAGCCTGGCAGGCCATACGAGGCCCAGCGCGCATAGTCGCCGCGATTGCCCCGCACATAGGCCATGGCGTTGATAGTCGAAGAGCCGCCGATGACTTTACCGCGCGCGCACTCGATGCGCCGGCCCGCCATCGTGTCCTGCGGCTCGCCGTCATAGCCCCAGTCGTAGATGCGGTCGAGCAGCACCCTGCCCCAGGCCAGTGGCAGCTTCACAAACGGATGGCGGTCCCAACCGCCCGCTTCCAAAACCAGGACGCGGACATTCGGATCAGCCGACAGCCGGTTGGCGAGGGTGCAGCCCGCCGAACCGGCTCCTATGATGATATGATCGAACGTTTTCGGCGGTGCCGCCGTCATGCAGCGTTCAGCGCGCTCGGCTTGGCGCCGGTGGCGACCGCGAAGGCCGGACGCGCCTCGATCGCCTTCATCCAGCGCGTCAGTTCCGGCAAAGCCGGCTTCTCGATCGGGAAACCGAGACACCGGGCAACGACCGGCGCCAGACTGATGTCGGCCAGCGTCATCCGGTCGAGCGCGAACCAAGATTTGCCGGCAATGAACCCGTCCAAAATCTTCAGCTGCGCGACCAGGTCGGCGGCTTGGGCCGCAAAATCCGCGCCGCGCTCGGCGTCCGACTTCTTTGCGTCCTTGAATACCGCAACATAGGGAGTGTTCAGCGCACCGAGGTTCCAATCCATCCAGCGCTCGACATGCGTACGTTCCGCGGGTGACGCACCGGTGAAGTGAGGTGCATGCAGCGCCGCGAGATACCGCAAAATCGTGTGCGACTCCCACGCGACAAGATCGCCGTCGACGAGGGTCGGCACCTTCATGTTGGGATTGAGCTTACGATAAACATCGGTGTTGGTGTTGTTGAACTGCCGGCCGTAATCTTCGCGCGTGTATTTAAGGCCGACTTCCTCGAGAAAAAACAACACCTTCTGCACATTACCCGAGGTGCTGCGGCCGAGAATACGTATCATGAGACTCTCCCTTGCAAAGGCCGTTACAGTTTCGCGGCTTTGGCTGCGGATTGATACTTGTCTGTGAAGGCTTTGGCTGGGTCGGTGGACTGTTTCATGGCGCCCTGATCGACGAGCGTATTGATCGTCTTTTGCCAGGTGTCGAGGCTCATCGCGCCCAAGCCGTTCGCTTTCGTGTCTTGATTCGTGAATGTATATGTCACGTCCGCCTTGATCTGCTGGAGCAGTACGTCCTTCTTCTCCGCATAATCCGGATTTTCCTTCACCGTCAGGTCGGCGGCTTCCTCGGGATTCTTGATCACGTCGCCAAACGCCTGCAGATAGGCATTGACGAAACGCTGGACTAGGTCGCTGTGCTCGGCGATCATCTTTTCCGAGGTGAACAAGCCTGAGCCGTAGACGACGTAGCCGAATTTCGAGCCTTGCATGATCGACAGCGAACCGGGGCCGCCCGCCTTGGCTTCAAGCTCCGGAACTTCGGCGTCGAGATATCCCGGAACCGCGTCGACGCGACCGAGCAGCAGATAGTTTTCGTACGGCGGATTAACCGTGCTCTGCTTGATGTCGTCGAGCGACATGCCGTTGGCTTTCAGAAAAGCCGTCAGGAACACATAGGTGGAGCCGGATGGCTGCACTCCGATGTTCAGCCCTTTGAGGTCCTGCGGCTTTTCCAGTTTGTGCTTGCTGGCGAGCGCCAGCATGGCGAGCGGACTGTGCTGATTCACCGCGGCGATCGCCACCACCGGCACGTTTTGCGAGCGTGCCACCGCGAGCGTCGGCAGATCGCCGAAGCCGAATTCCGCATCGCCGTTACCGACGAGCCGCATAGCGTTGGGCGAACCGGTGCCGCGGCGAATCGCGGTGACATTGATGCCTTGTTTGGCGAAGTAGCCTTTTTGCTTGGCGACGAAGAACATCGCGTGGGTGCCGCGCACCACGTAATCGAGCTGGACGCTCACATTATCCTCGGCTCGCGCGGAGGTTCCAAGCGTCCCAAGAATGGCCGCGGCAAGAATGGCAAGAACAACCGATCTCATCATAACCTCCTCTGCACTCTCAGACGACCCGGCGATATGTGTCGAACTTCGGAGCCCAGGGAACCAAGATGCGCTCCGCAAGCTCGACCACGTAATAGAAGGCAAGTCCCAGGACCGAGACGACGATCAGCGCCGCAAATATCAGCGGGGTGTCGAGCTGGGTGGAGGCAAACTCGATGACATACCCGAGGCCTTGATTTGCACCGGCGAATTCTCCAACGATGGCGCCGATGACGCTGAAGGTGATTGCGACCTTCAGCCCGGCCATCAGGTGCGGCAGCGAATGCGGGATGCGCACGCGCATCAGGATCTTGCCGCGGCTGGCACCGACCGATTGCATCAGCGCCACGAACGAAGGCTCGACCGACTGCAGGCCAGCCAGCATATCGATCGTGACCGGAAAGAAGGCGATGACCACGATCAGCAGCACTTTGGGGGCGAGATCGAACCCGAACCAGAGAATGAAGATCGGCGCCAGCGCGACCTTCGGAACGTTCTGAAACAGCACGATCAGCGGATAGAGCGCGCGGCCGAAGCGCTCGAACCGCACGATCAAAAGCGCGATAACAATGCCGGTGAGCGAGGCGAGCACAAAGCCCACCGAAATCTCGACAGCCGTCGACACGGCCGCGCCGGCCAGACGCGCGCGGCTGTCGATCAGAGTGCGGATGATGGCGCTCGGCGCGGGCAAGACGAAGGTCGGCACGCTGAAGAGCCGGATGGCCAATTCCCATGCGATCGTGACGACCGCAATCAGGCCCAAGGCCAAAATCGCATCGGGCATCGGCCGGCGCACCGCACCGCCGGCCGGCGCACTCGCCGCTGTATCCAGCGCAGCCTCGCTCATCCAGGTCTCCGCTTGCTTTCGAACAACAGGCTGCGCAACCGTTTCTCTGCGGTTTTGAAGGCGGGTTCGGCGAACGTGTCGTCATTGCGCGGCATCGCCAGCGTGATCGGCAAAGTCTCGACGATGCGCGCCGGATTCGTGCCCATCACGTGCACCTCACGCGACAGGAAGACGGCTTCGTCGATCGAATGCGTCACGAGCACGACGGTCTTGCCGGTGCGCTCCCAGATGTCGAGCAAACAGCGGCTCATCTCTTCGCGCGTGATGGCGTCAAGCGCGCCGAACGGCTCGTCCATTAACAGCACCTGCGGATCGAGCGCGAGCGCGCGGGCGATTGCGACGCGCTGGCGCATGCCGCCCGAGAGCTGGGACGGCATTTTTCCTTCGGCACCTTCGAGGTCGACGAGCTTCAGCATCGCCGCGGCCTTGGCCATGGCATCGGCTTTGCTGACATTGTCGTCGGCCGACTGCAGCAGAAAGGCGGCATTTTCGAGCGCATTCTTCCATGGCAGCAGCGTCGCTTCCTGGAACGCGAGCCCGATAACACGGCGCTTGGCGGCTTGGCGCGGCGGAATTCCATCCACCGTCACCTGGCCCTCGGTAGGATTGATAAGGCCGGCGAGCACTTTGAGAAGCGTGCTCTTGCCGCAACCCGACGGTCCAATCAAGGAAACGAAGTTGCCCTTTGGCACGGCCAGATTAATGCCGCTCAGCACGCGATGGCGGCGGCCTTCGACAACGAAATCGACTGCGATATTGCGCGCATCGATATGCGCGGGCGCGGCGCTCGGCGTCGAGGCCGTGGACAAGGACTGGACCACGGAGAGCGCGGTGGTCATGGCTCAGGTCCGCTTCGGCTTATAGGCGATCGCGTCCATCTCGATCTTCGTGTTGATCACAGCGCGCGCCTCGACAGTGGTGCGCGCCAGAACGGCGTCCTTGAAATGCTCGGCAAAGATTTTGTTGTAGCGGCCGAAGTCGCGGGCATCCTCGAGATACGTCGTCACCCGCACGACGTCTGCAAGCGTGGCACCCTCCTCCGCCAGGATCCGCCTGATGGAATCGATGGTACCCGCAGTCTCCTCCTCGATCGTGCCGGATATCATGTTCCCGCGATCGTCCTTCGCTACCTGACCGGACACGAAGATATAGTCGCCAGCGCGAACTGCAGGATGAAACGGCAGGTTCGGGTTCTTCTTGCCGATCGGATAGACGTCGTTGGGTCGGTCGCTCATGATTGAAAGCTTGGCTCGGTTGTGCGTTGGCCCCGCTGCTAGCGCAACGCTGAGGCGTCGATCACGTCCACTCCGTTCACGCGATCGACGAGATAGATCAGGCCACGATGGTCGATGGTCACATCATTCGATGAGGGGCGATCCGCGCCCGGCGCCGCCTCCGGCACGAAATATCCGATCTCCTGAGGACAGAAGGGATCGGCGAAGTCGACAATCCGCAGTCCCTGAGCAAACCAGGCGAAGGGCACGATGGCGCCGGTGAATCGCTCGGACGGCTGATGGCATCCCGTCATCGGCGGCTGCGGGCTGCCGTCGACGTCGAGGCCCGGCACCTGGAAGGTCGAAATCGGAACCGGCGACTGTTCCTTGGTGATGTCATAGACCCAAGTGAAGGACGGCGGCGATGGCCGCAGCTTGGCCACGTCTTCATCCGCGACGATCATGATGTCGCGGCCCTTCAGCGGTTTCGGCATCACCAGACAGGTGTGGGTCGGGTGCGGAAAGCTCGGGCTGGTGTTGTGGTGCGAGACGACTTTCGGCTTCGAGAGATCGGAAATATCGAGAATGTAGAAACCGTGGTGCCAATAACTCACATAGAGCCTGTCACCATGACGAAGCGGGTGATGGCAGCGCGGCTTCACCCCGTCGGTCCAGGGATAGTGTTCACCGCCGGCTTGCCATTGGCCTGGAATCCACCAGCGGCTCACTTCGATCGGCTTCGCCGGATCGGCAAGATCGAGGATCATGACGATGTTGCCGACATAGCCCTCGGCGGTCGGCGAGATATAAGCGTAACGTCCGTCGAAATCGAAGCGGTGGACGCCGCCGCCGACGGTGCGCCATTGCGTGATCAGTTTTGGGTTCGCCGGATCTTTGACGTTATAAATATCGATGCCGCCGCCGATTTCATCCGGTGACGACTTCCCGAACTTCTCCTGATTGACGATCATAATCTCGCCGGCGACACGCACTTTGTGCGAATGCCAGCCGTCGCGCACCGGGATATGCGCCAGCATGCGTGGCGAGCTCGGATCGGCGATATCGATGATCGTGGTGCCGGAAGTCGGCCGCATATGACCGACATAAAGCGTCGTGCCTTCGACCCAAACCTGCCCGCCGCCGGGACAGTCGATGTGGGACACGAGCTTGGTGTTGGATTGACGCGGGGCCTTGGTCAGCACGGTTTTTCCGGCACAATTGCGGGGACGAGGGAAGATGAGAACGGTGGCCGACCGGCGGCCCCACGTTCAGGCGACACGACGGACCGCTCCGGCCGCGTCCTTGCACCATTTCTTGAAGAGATCGAGCTTCTTCAGCACCGGCTCGTCGCTGGCGACAAAAAGGAACAGCGGCGCCTTGGCCGATCCGTTGTGGTGCTCAAACCAGGATCCGCCGGGCACTGCGAGCGTGTCGAATTCCTTCCAGTCGTATCGCTTGCCGTCGACGATTGAATAACCCTCGCCTTCGAATGGCGAGACCAGAAGATTAGCGGTGGTGCGCACCGGCAGGGTCTTCTGCGCAGGCTGCAACATCTGCGCGAAGAAGGTCATGGTCTTGAACACCGGCTGACCGGTGGTTGGATCGATATATTCGATCAGCAGACCGTCATGCGCATCGCCTTCGCGGCTTTTGTGCTTGTCGAACAGCTCACGCACCATCTCCCAGCGATAGACGAACATTGGCGAAGAATAGCCGGCGCCGCGCGACTTCGAGCCTGCAAAACGCGGCATCAGCCCGCCATAGCCGTAGGTCGTCTGAGAATAGTCGGTGGTGAAACGTGCGGTTTGCTCTTTCTTCGAAACAAGTTTGCCGTTCTCTTCTTCCTTGTAATCGTGCTCGAAGTGGATGGCGTTCAATGTCTCGACCAAAGGCAGATCGAGCACCGAAAGATTCAGCGCCTGCTCGTTGCCGACGGTACCGTGATTGTGCCACGTGTCGTTGGGCGTCAGCACCATGTCGCCCGGACCGAAGGTGATATTCTCGCCGTCGACGCCGGTAAAATTGCCCCTGCCCTTCAGCCCGAAGCGGATCGCGCTCGGCGAATGCTTGTGCGGCGGCATGATCTCGTTGGCATCGTTGAGCCGATAGGCCGTGTACATGGTGCTGACCGTGGCCCGCCGCGGCGCCAGTCCCGGATTGACCAGCACGAGCGAACGGCGCTCGGAATCGTCCATCGTGATGAGTTCAACAGCGCGGTGCAGGATCGGCTCGATGTCTTCCGCGCAGCTCCAGAGATAAGGAACGGCCTTGGGCGAGGCCAAAAGCTGCTTCACCTCATCATGTTCGACGTCAGTCGATGTCGCCCAGAAGGGAAACATGTGCTTGGCGGACACGTCGTCGTAGAGCGCCTTGAGTGCGCTGTCGCGATTGGGGAGACGATGAACACTGCCGGGCATCGGTCACGCTCCTGTGCACTGGAGAGGCGGCAACGCTAACACGGCGAAGGTCCAAGTCAACCACAACCAACCAATTTTATTGGTTATATTTTAGCTGGCCTTGCCTAAGCGCTGGGCTCTCAAACAGGCGCAAGATAGGGGGAACTATCGCTGTAAGTACTCCTCACCCGGCCTTTTCCAATCCCAACCGGACGATCTCAACCACAAATTTGGTTGTGGTTGAGCTGCGATTTTGTTAGATGTTCTTTGTTTCGCCGACGGCATTTCCGGTTCGGCCCCTGTGGACATCAATGCTCACCGCCCACGCCAACGTTATAATGTGTCGTCAATGCCCACCGCTCGGTCCAGCCGCCTCACCGTGACCTCCACAAGCCCTTCGTCCATTCCGGACGACCTCCGCGACATCGTCATCGCAGTTCGCGCCATGGCAGCGCAGCAGAAACTCGGCTCCGAACGGGCGATGGCGGAGACACTGAATGTCAAACGCCATCAATTGCGCCGCGCGCTGCAGGCGCTGCGCGCCAATGGCGAGCTTGGGCCGGCCGAGGCCAAGCGCAAGCCGCTTGTCGGCCACAACGGCGAGAACCTGGTGCGCGCAACCAATCCGATGGAAGTCATCGAGATGCGCATCGCGATCGAACCGTTCCTGGCCCGGCTTGCGGCGCTGCGGGCTTCGCCATTCGAAATGGCCGCCATCGACCAGGCCGCAACTACGGCGGCGGGCATGGACAGCGGTGCCGCCGACCTGAAATTTCATAAGCTGATTGCGGCAAGCTCCGGCAACAAGCTGGCGGCCTCGCTGTATGACCTGCTGCGCCGCGTCGCCCGGGACGCGCGCCTTCAGCTCAACGGATCACAACCCACTTGCCCCAAGCGCGTGCAGCGGCGTGACGCCGAGCATCGGGCAATCGCGCGGGCGATCGTCGCGCGCGATCCGGAAGCCGCCGAACGCGCCATGCGTCAGCATCTGGCCGCCGTACAGCATATCATTACGGAGCGGATCAGCCCGCTCGGCGCGGCGGTTTAGATCAGAGCTTGCGGACTGCGCCGGAGACGTTCTCGTCCGCGCCATGATCGCATTTTTCCATGGCCATCAAGCATCTCTTGATCGAACCAAGAGCCAACGTGCAGCGGCCAAGATGTGAGCTAGTCCGCTCTGCTCCGAAAAACGGACGTTTGGTCGTCGCAAGACGCAGTCCGTGAAGCGCCGACTTCTGACCGACCAGGTCTTCCAGCGGCTTGGGAGGCATGCGGCGAATATTTAATGTACGCCTCTACAGCAACTTCAGGCCGTTCAGCCCAACCGCGAGAGTCTGCCCCACCCAAACGGCAAAAAGACATAACACCGCGGACCCGCCGATATAGCCGCCCGCGCTCAGCCATTCTCCGTCGTTAAGGAGATTGAGACTCTGAAGACTAAAGGAGGAGAATGTCGTGTAGCCTCCACAAATGCCGACCATGACAAATTGTCGGGTCGTCGACCCGACGAACATCCGGCCATCGGGACCGGTCAACGTGGCGAAGAATCCGATGACAAAGGAGCCGGTCGCGTTGATCAACAGCGTTCCCCAGGGGAATGTCTCTCCCCACAGACGCGCCGCAAGTCCGGAAAGCCAAAAGCGCGTGACACCACCTAAGGCGCTGCCAGCCGCGATCCAGAAATAGATTCCAAGATCGGCGACGGCGGCAACCGCAGCCATTATTACAGCAGCGCCGATCGCCAATTTCCTCGGCGGGCTATACGACGGGCCGTGTGACAAGTCCGGTGATGACACCTTCGCTCCTATGACCAATTTCGCTCCTATGACCAATTCGGTCTCATCAGGAACGGTCGACTGCTACATTGCAGCAGTCACGAAGCGTTGGACCGCGGCCATATTTTCACGCGCGCCGTTAGACACCCATACGGCAAATGACGTACATGCGAACCTTGGCACCGCCCGACAACCACCAGGCCGGCGACGCCACATGCATGGGCCGGCCAGCGTCGTCCCGATGGATGCAGTCGCAATGACGTCCTAGTGTGAAAGCATCCAAGGGCGCCGGCCCGGAAAGCTCTTTGCACCGTTCTTACGATCCGTGGCGGAGCGTGTTGACCGCTGTCGGCAGCAGTCGCATCCGGAGCCGTGGCGGCCGCCCAGATTGGCCAGCCGCAGCGGAGCATGTGCGCTGCGCTCGTTTGCAGCATGGGCCGAACGGCGCTCGGCCGGCATTGCCGCAAAATAAGGCGCGGTGAAAAACGCTCTCGCAGCATCGCGTCCGCAGTGCGGACACTCAGCCGGCCTGTCGCTTTCGGCCATCGGCCGCATGGTGGTGAACGGTCCGCAACGGCGGCAATCGTAATCATAGACCGGCATCGCAATCTTCCCCTTAAAACAGATCGAGGAGAGGCGAAGGTGACTCTGCGCCACCTCCGCATCCCGACATGCAATGCGTCACTTGTCGGGCGACATCGGAATGTCGACGCCGCCTTTCACATGCTTGATCGGTCCTGCCGCGCTCGGCATGACGTCGAAATCGAAGATCTCGGTCGGCAAGTAGAGCGTCGCGCAAGCATTGGGAATATCGACCACGCCCGAAATATGCCCCTGGCACGGCGCGGTGCCGAGAATGGCGTAGGCTTGCGCGCGAGAATAGCCGAACTTGGTCAGGTATTCGATTGCGTTCAGGCAGGCTTGGCGATAGGCGACGTGGACGTCGAGATAATATTGCTTGCCCTGCTCGTCGACCGAGATGCCCTCGAAGATGAGATAATCCCTGTAGGTCGGCACGATCGGCGACGGCCTGAAGATCGGATTCTTGATGCCGTACTTCGCCATGCCGCCCTTGATGAGATCGACTTTCAGATGCAGCCAGCCGGCCATCTCGATGGCGCCGCAGAAGGTGATTTCGCCATCGCCCTGGCTGAAATGCAGGTCGCCCATCGAGAGCCCGGCGCCTTTCACGTAGACCGGGAAATAAATTTTTGATCCACGCGACAGATCCTTGATGTCGCAATTGCCGCCGTGCTCGCGCGGCGGCACCGTGCGGGCGCCTTCGGCCGCGATTTTATTCTTGGCCTCGCCCTTTGCGGTGCCGCAATGCGCCGTCCCGGCGAATGGCGGAGCCGCAAGCGGCGGAACACGGTCGGGGTCGGTGGCGATGAAGGCCGTCTCGCGCTTGTTCCAGGTGTCGAGCAGCTTCTGATCCGGCAAACAGCCGATCAAGCCAGGATGAACAAGGCCGGCGAACTTCACGCCGGGCACATGGCGGGAATGGGTGTAGAGGCCGGAAATGTCCCAGATCGACTTTTGTGCGAGAGGAAAGTGCTCGGTGAGAAAGCCGCCGCCATTCTTCTTCGAGAAAAATCCATTGAAACCCCACAGGCTTTCGGGGAGCGCGCCGACATCAAGCAGATCGACAGCCAGAAGGTCCCCCGGCTCGGCGCCCTCGATACCGATCGGGCCGGATAGAAAGTGCACGGTGGTGAGGTCGATGTCGCGCACGTCATCGGCCGAGTCATCATTCTTGATGAATCCGCCGGTCCAGTCGTAGGTCTCGATAATGAAATCGTCACCGGGCTTCACCCAGGCGATGATTGGAATGTCCGGGTGCCAACGATTGTGCACCGACTCGTTGCTGTAAGGCGATTGCTTGAGATCAACTTTGACAAGCGTCTTGGGCATGACGACTCCTTGCGGCGTTTTGATTGTCTACGATGAAAAAAGCGCCTAGCATGCGGTAATCGTTGTTAAACGGCGAGATAGCCGGCAATAACCGATTCATCAACATGTCCACGTGTATCGGTGTGCACGATGCGGCCGCCTTCCATCACCAAAATGCGGTCTGCGACGTCGAGCACGAAGCTCAAGACCTGCTCGCACACGACGATGCACAGATTGCGGATGCTGCGGATTTCGCGCAGCAGCCGTGCAATGTCCTTGATGATGGAAGGTTGAATCCCCTCGGTTGGCTCATCGAGCAAAAGCACTTTCGGATCGCTGGCCAGCGCCCGGGCGATCGCAAGCTGCTGCTGCTGACCGCCGGAAAGATTGCCGCCGCGGCGCTTTTCGAACTCGGCAAGGATAGGAAACAGATCGAAGATTTGCTGCGGTATGTCGCTTTTGCCGGTCACCACTCGGCCGGTCTCGATGTTCTCCCACACTGTCATGGTGCCGAAAATCTGCCGGCCCTGCGGCACATAGGCTAAGCCGCGGCCGACCCGCTCGTGACTGGGCAAGGCGGTCAAATCCGCCCCATCGATGCTGATTTGCCCGGCGCATATCGGCATCACGCCGATCAGCGACTTCATCAGCGTGGACTTGCCCATGCCGTTGCGGCCGACCAGGGCGACGATCTCGCCGGCGCCGACCGAAAAATCGATGCCGTGCAGGACCTCGCTCTGGCCATAGGCGGCGGAAAGATTGCGGACTTCCAACATGCTGTGTCGCTCCTCAGTGGCCCAAATAGACTTCCCGGACTTTCGGGTTGGCCTGCACCGATTGCATGTCGCCTTCGGCAAGGACCCTGCCCTGATGAAGAACGGTCACGCGGTGGGCGATGCTCTCCACGAACTTCATGTCGTGCTCGATAACGATAACGGACCGGTTGCGGATGATCTCGTTCAGCAAGGCCGCGGTTTTCTGCCGCTCGGCGACGCTCATGCCGGCGACCGGCTCGTCGAGCATCAGAAGCTCAGGATCCTGAATCAGCAGCATGCCGATCTCGAGCCACTGCTTCTGGCCGTGGCTGAGCGTCGCTGCCGCCCGATCGAGCTGATCGGCAAGAAATATCGTCGCCGCAATGTCCGCGACGCGTTCCTTGACCTCCTCCGTCCGATTCCAGAACAGAGCTCCGGCAACCGAGCGCCCACGTGGCAAAGACAGTTCCAGGTTCTCAAAAACCGTCAGGTCTTCGTAGATTGTCGGTGTCTGAAATTTGCGGCCGATGCCGCGGCGCACGATCTCCTGCTCCTTTAATCCGCTGATCTCCTGATCCTTGAATTTGATCGAACCTTCCGACAACCGGGTGCGTCCGCAGATGAGATCAAGAACCGTTGTCTTTCCGGCGCCGTTGGGGCCGATGATGACGCGCAATTCGCCCTTGTCGACATAGAGGTTCAATGCGTCGACCGCCTTAAAGCCGTCGAACGAGACGCTGACGTCTTCAAGCGCAAGGAGGAAATCGGTGCTGTTGGACATGTCCTCTCTCGCCCTATTCCGCAGGTGCCGGAGATTCTTCGTGAACGCCCCAGATCGAACGGCTCGACAGCCACGGCACGATCTGATCCGTGACGAGACCGGCCAATCCGCCCGGGAAGGCGAGAACGACCGCAATAAACAGACCGCCCATGGCAAACAGCCACAGTTCGGGGAAGGCTTCGGAGAACGACGACTTCGCCCAATTGACGATCAGCGTTCCCAGCACCGCGCCGACGATCGATTGCCGGCCGCCGACCGCGCAGAAAATCACCATCTCGATCGAGGGGACGATGCCGACAAAGGACGGCGACATAAAACCGACCTGCAGCGTGAACATCGCGCCGCCGACTGCGGCCATGGCCGACGCCAGACAGAAAACAAAGATCTTGAAATTCGCGACGTCGTAGCCGGAGAACCGGACGCGGTCCTCCTGGTCGCGGACCGCGACCAGGATGCGGCCGAGCTTGCTGACCTGAACGAAGCGGGCGATCAGCATCGTGCCGAGCAATAGAGCGCAACAGACGAAGTACAGGATGTACTTGGCGCTGTCCGTGCGGATATCCCAGCCAAGCAAGGTGCGAAGATCGGTGATGCCGTTGATGCCGCCGGTATAGCCCTGCTGGCCAACGATCAGGATGGTCATGACGGCGGCGAGCGCCTGGGTAATGATGGCGAAGTAAACGCCGCCAACCCGACGCTTGAACATGGCGGTACCCAAGATAAACGCGGCGAGCGTCGGCACCAAAATGACCGCGATCAAGGCGAAGGTCAGCGATTTGAAGGGAATCCAAAAGAAAGGCAGCGCGTGCAATTGATTCCAATCCATGAAGTCGGGGATGCCCGGCGTCGTTTGGATTTTGGTGTTCGCGACGCTGGACGCCTCGAGCTTCAGGAACATCGCCATACAGTAGCCGCCGAGACCGAAGAATAAGCCCTGGCCGAGGCTCAAGATGCCGGTGTCGCCCCAGCACAGAACCAAGCCGACAGCCACAAACGCGTATGTCAGATACTTGCCGACGAGATTCAGGCGAAAGACGTCGAGACTAAGCGGCAGGATCACAAAAATGATCGCAATAATCAGACAGATGCCGATGAGCTCCAGATTGCGATTCTGAGTTATGACTTTCAACATTTCGTGGCCGCCTTCTCTGTCAATCGAGGCTTCCGCATCACTTGCGGACCTTGAGGGCAAACAACCCCTGCGGACGCAACATCAGCACGCCGATGACGAACAGTAGCGTAATCACTTTCGCCATCGAGCCATCGAGAAAGAACTCCAAGGCCGATTGCGATTGCGAGATGGTGAAGGCGGACGCGATCGTGCCGAGCAGGCTTTGGGCGCCGCCGAACACCACGACGAGAAAGGTGTCGACGATGTATTGCTGGCCCGCCGTCGGCCCGGTCGAGCCGATCATGGTGAATGCGGCGCCGGCGATTCCGGCGATTCCGCAGCCGAGGCCGAAGGTCAGACGATCGATGCGCCGCGTGTCGATGCCCGCCGCCTCGCTCATGGTTCGATTGATCACGGTCGCGCGCACTTGCAGGCCCCAGCGCGAACGAAACAACACCAGGGCCACCGCGGCGGTGATGACCATGGTCACCCCCATGACCAGCAGGCCGTTGATCTGGACATCGATCGAATCGGAGACGTGCAGCGAACCCATCATCCAGCCCGGCAAGTCGACGCCGACCTCGCGCGCGCCAAAGGTCGAGCGAAACGCCTGCTGCATGATGAGGCTAAGTCCCCAGGTCGCAAGCAGGGTATCGAGCGGCCGTCGATAGAGGTGACGAATGAGAAGCCATTCGACGGCAAGGCCGAGCGCACCGGAAGCGACGAAAGCAATCACTATCGCGACGAAGAAATAGATGCCGAACATTGCCGGCACGTAATTCTGGAACAGATGAGCGGTAAGATAGGTCATATAAGCGCCGAGGATCATGAATTCGCCGTGCGCCATGTTGATCACGCCCATCTGGCCGAAAATGATGGCCAGCCCCAGCGCCATCAGGACGAAGACGGAGAACAGGATCAGCCCGGCGAAGCCTTGCATCGCCAGAATGGACATCAGGTCGCCGAAGGAATAGTCGCCGAACATTTTATCCGCTCCGCGTAGTCGCGTTCGTCCGATCCAAGAAGAGGATGCGGGCACTCGACCGGGGAAGACGAAGGCCGAGTGCCCGCGGAGTCACTGGTAGCCCTTCGGGAACGGATTCGGCTCGACGAGATCGGGCGTTTTGTATACGACGTCGAATTGCCCGTCGTTCCGAGCCCGCCCAACGAGAGTGGTGCTCCACAGATGATGGTTCTCGTGGATGCGGACATAACCCTCGGGCGCATTTTTGAATTCGATGCCGGGAGATGCGTCGACCACCTTGTTGACATCGAAACTGCCGGCCTTCTCGCAGGCAAATTTCCACAGCCACGGGCCGAGATAAGCCGCCTGCGTGACGTCGCCGATCACCTTGTCTTCGCCCCACATCTTCTTAAAAGCGGCCACGAACGCCTTGTTCGCCGGATTGTCGAGCGACTGGAAATATTTCATGCACGCGAAGGCGCCTTCGATATTTTCACCGCCGATGCCGCGAATTTCGTCCTCGGTGACGGAGATGGTCAGCAGCGTCTGCTTGTTGACCATATCGATACCGGCCGCCTTGAGCTGCTTGTAGAAAGCGACGTTGCTGCCGCCGACGATGATCGCATAGATCACGTCCGGCTTTTTCAGCTTGATCTTATTGATGACGGTATTGAACTCGGTGCTGCCGAGCGGGAAGTACTCTTCGCCGACAACATTGAGGCCCAGCATCTTGGTGATGTGGATGCGCGCGATCTTGTTCGATGTACGCGGCCAAATGTAGTCCGAGCCGAGCAGATAGAAGCTCTTGGCGCCTTTTGTTTTGGTCACCCAATTGAGGCCGGCGAGAATTTGCTGCGTCGCCTCCTGACCGGTGTAGAACACATTGTGCGACTCTTCGAGACCCTCGTAGAATGTCGGGTAATAGAGCAAGCCGTTATATTGCTCGAACACCGGCAAGACCGCTTTGCGCGAGGCCGACGTCCAGCAGCCCATCACCGAAGCGCATTTGTTTTCGACCAGGAGCTTCTTGGCTTTTTCCGCGAAGGTCGGCCAATCGCTGGCACCGTCCTCCTGGATGAAGGTGATCTTGCGACCGAGCACGCCGCCCTGATCGTTAATCTGAGAGATGGCGAGCTTTTCGGCTTCCACCGAGCCGGTCTCGCTGATCGCCATCGTACCGGTTATGGAGTGCAGAATACCCACCGTAACCTCGGTATCGGTGACGGCGAGGCCCGTCGTATTGACCTGCGCCGTCGGAAGTTTCTGAGCCGAGGCGCGCCGCGGCATTGCCAGGGCGGCTGATACGGCGGCGGTGCCGGCGAGCAACTGGCGACGGGTTGGGATGAGGAGATTGCCGCTTCGATTTCCTGACGACTTTGCTGATGACATGACGACGCCTCGATCCGGTTGCTCTGCGGAGCGAGTCCAGCCCCACTCCGAAGCTGCACTATCGGATCGTATTGCTGCACTGCAGCATACGTCATTTAACGTATAGTCATACGGCGAACGCCGTATCAATGTGCTTGAAATTACGGGGGGAAGCTGATGCGGAACGTGCAGCACAGGCCGCCAATGCGGTGCATTGTTTTGCGGCGCAACTGCCCGCTTTTTCCGCATCCGCGGCAATGACCACAGGATAGAATCGAAAGCGTGCATCGCATTATGCGGACGTCAAGGAATGCGACATCGGCATGAACATAGTCCGGGGAGAGCCAGGCACTGATCAGGCACGCAAGCGAAGCAATGAAAGCTTATGACAGCGCAGCAACGAGTCGTTCGTATCCGCCGCAGCTATAATCAGTGGGTCGCGAACCAGACACTTGAGGATTACGCGCTTCGTTTCACCGCCAAGCGTGCGCGAAAATGGTCCAGCTTTCGCGTTGCCAATACGGCGATTGGCGCGGTCTCGTTTCTCGCCCTCGAGGCGATCGGCGGCTCCATCACCGTCAGTTACGGCTTCGTGAACGCAACTGTCGCGATATTGGCGGTGAGCGTTCTTATATTCCTCACCGGCTTCCCGATCGCGCGCTACGCCTCGACCTACGGCGTCGACATCGATTTGCTGACGCGCGGCGCCGGGTTCGGCTATATCGGATCGACGATCACGTCGCTGATCTACGCCTCGTTCACGTTTCTCTTTTTCGCTATCGAGGCGGCGATCATGTCGCTCGCTCTCGAAATGTGCTTCGGCATCCCGCTGTTTGCGGGCTACGTCGTCAGTTCGCTGGTCGTCATCCCGCTGGTGACACACGGGATCACCTTCATCAGCCGCCTGCAGCTTTGGACGCAGCCGAGCTGGATTTTTCTTCACATCCTTCCCTTTGCGTTCATTGCCGTATTGGCCGGCCGCTCATTCACCGACTGGACGCATTTCACCGGCCTTGCCGGCGACCAGGGACGCTCGTTCGATCTGGTCTTGTTCGGCACCGCATCGACGGTCGTCTTTTCGCTGATCGCGCAAATCGGCGAGCAGGTTGACTTTCTGCGCTTTCTTCCCATCCGCAACGATCGCAGCCGATGGTCGTGGCGGCTCGCCAATATCTCGGCCGGGCCCGGCTGGATCGTTCCCGGCGCGCTCAAGCTCCTTGCCGGTTCATTCCTCGCCTATCTCGCGGTCGAACATTCGGTCCCGCTCGACAAGGCGGTGGAGCCGACGCAAATGTACCGGGTCGCGTTCCAATACGTATTTTCTTCGCCCGCCGTCTCGCTGGCTTTCACCGGCCTCTTCGTCATCATCTCGCAGATCAAGATCAACGTGACCAACGCCTATGCCGGCTCGATCGCGTGGTCGAACTTCTTTTCCCGGCTCACCCATAGTCATCCGGGGCGCGTCGTATGGCTCGTTTTCAATGTCACCATCGCGTTGATGCTGATGGAACTCGGCATCTTCAAGATGCTTGTGCACATCCTCGGCCTCTACTCCATTGTGGCGGTTTCCTGGGTCAGTGCACTGGTCGCCGACCTGGTCATCAACAAGCCGCTTGGACTGAGCCCGGCCGGCATCGAATTCAAGCGCGCGCACCTTTACGACATCAATCCGGTCGGCGTGGGCTCGATGCTCGGCGGGACGGTCATGGGCTTGATCGCCATGTCCGGCGCGCTCGGCGTTACGATGCATGCCATGGCCGCGTTTGCGGCAGCCGGCGTCGCCTTCCTGCTGGCGCCCGCGATCGCTTACGCGACCAACGGGCGCTTCTACATAGCGCGAACGCCCCGAGAGCAATGGGGCGGCGAAAGCGTCATACGCTGCTCGATCTGCGAGCACGGTTTCGATACCGAAGACATGGCGCATTGTCCGGTCTATTCGGGACCGATCTGTTCACTCTGCTGCTCACTCGACGCCCGGTGCCGTGACCGGTGCAAGCCTCAGGCGCGCATATTCAGCCAAGTCGTGACCTTGTCGCGCAGGACTTTGCCGGATTTCGCGACCAGGCTGCTGCACACCGACATCTGTCATTACTTTGGCGTCCTCCTGCTCTTCGGCACCGTCATCGGCTCGGTCCTGATCCTTGTCTATTTCCAGATCTCGCTCGACCCGCAAACGCCGAAGACTGTGCTCAAATCCGCATTCTGGACAGTGTTCTTCGTGCTCGGCCTCATCGCCGGCGTCGTCGCCTGGCTGTTCGTGCTCGCCCACCGCAGCCGCAACGTCGCGGAAGAGGAAATGCAACGCCAAACCGATCTCCTGATGAACGAGATCGAGGCCCACAAGCGGACCGACGCGAAGCTGCAGCGCGCCAAGGAAGTGGCCGAAGCGGCCAGCAAGGCGAAAAGCCGGCATGTCGTTGCCCTCAGTCACGAATTGCGCACGCCGCTCAATGCCATTTTGGGCTACGCACAGCTTTTGGAAAGAGATCCGGCGATTCCCGGGCAGCGGTCGGATGCGATCAAAGTCGTCCGCCGCAGCGCCGAGCATCTGTCCGGCCTGATTGACGGGCTGCTCGACATCTCCAAGATCGAGGCCGGACGATTTCAGCTCAATCGCAACGAGCTGCACACGGCCGAATTCTTCGATCAACTCATCGACATGTTTTACCTTCAGGCCGCGGCTAAGGGGATCGAATTTCGGCATTCCATATCCTCCGCCCTGCCGGCCGTGGTCCATGCCGACGAGAACCGGCTTCGGCAAATTCTCATCAATCTCCTATCGAACGCGATCAAATTCACCGATTTCGGTCATGTGACGCTTCGGGTTTCGTACCGTTATCAAGTCGCCACGTTCGAGATCGAGGATACCGGAATCGGCATCTCCAACACGGATATGGAGAGAATTTTCCATCCATTCGAGCGGGCGCGCGCCGGGCGCGTCAACGCTACCGCTGGGATCGGACTCGGTTTGACGATTACCAAGCTGCTTACGCAGGTGATGGGCGGCGACATCACCGTGAGCAGCGACGTAGGTAAAGGAACGACATTCCGCGTCAAATTGCTGCTGACCGACGTATCCAACCCCCGCGTCGCCTCGACAATGGAAGACCGTGTGCGCGGCTATAGCGGCCCGCGTCAGATGATTTTCGTCGTCGACGATAATGAAGTTCAGCGGAATCTCGTCGTCGAGCTGCTCACCCCGCTCGGCTTTGAGGTTACGGCCGCGTCGGGCGGCCGCGAGTGTCTGGCTCTGCTCGAACGGATCAAACCGAACCTCATTCTGCTCGATATTGCAATGCCGGATATGGATGGTTGGCAGGTCGCACAACGCTTGCGGCGCTTGTCGCGCGACAGGCCGGCCATCCTGATGCTGTCGGCGAACGCGATCGATGCCAGCCGCCTCACCGGCCAGGAGCGGGTTCATGACGATTACCTGATGAAGCCGATCGATCTGCGGCAGCTGCTGAAGAAGATCCATGCTTTGCTCAACATTGAATGGATCTACGAAGACAAGACCAATTCTCCAGCTCCGCCACTCCATTCTTCGACGCCGGCCTTCGTCCCGTCCGACAAGGACCTGGACGAGCTCATCGGTCTCGGCGAGATCGGACACGTCGCCAAAATCAACGAGAAGCTCAGCGCCATCTCAAGGCACTTTCCGCAATCCTCCGAATTCGTTTTTCGAATGCGCTCGCTGGTGAATGCGTTCGACCTCAAGCGCTACGTCTTCGCCTTGGAAGAGATGCGTCGCAACCATGCGTAAGACCGAAAATCGGAACATTGTGCTGGTGGTCGACGACTCGCCGGACACGCTCGGGCTGCTGACCGAGGCGATTCAGAAGGCGGGAATGACCGTGCTCGTCGCTCGCGAGGGAGATGACGCGCTTTCGATCATCGAAAAGATCACGCCGGACGTGATCCTGATGGATGCCGTCATGCCCGGAACCGACGGGTTCGAGACCTGCCGCAGGCTCAAGCAAAACGCGGTTTTCGCGCATGTCCCCGTGATCTTCATGACCGGGCTCAGCGATACCGATCACATCATTGAAGGTCTTGAGGCCGGCGGTGTCGACTATGTAACCAAGCCGATCGTCCCGGGCGAGCTATTGGCCCGCATACGCGTCCATCTTGCCAATGCGCGAATTTCGCACGGCGCGCGTACGGCACTTGACGTGTTTGGCCGTTTTTTGCTCGCGGCCGACAGTGCCGGGCGATTGTTGTGGTGTACGCCGCAGGCCGGCAGGCTCCTGGCGGGCGCATATAAGGATTTCGATACCGACGAATATATCTTGCCGTCCGACGTTCGAGAATGGCTGCGACAATGCGCGACGGCCGGCAATGCGGCCGCGACGCCGCTGATGGACCTTAAGATCGACCGCACATCAGCCCTCCGCCTGGCTTACGGCGGCAAAGTCGGCGTCGACGAATATCTGCTCCGTCTGGTCGACGGCAACGATCCCCACGAACACATTGTGCTCAAGCAAAAGCTTCGGATAACTGAGCGCGAAGCTGAAGTTCTGCTGTGGATCGCACGCGGCAAATCGAACCGCGATATCGCCGAGATACTTCAACTCAGTCCTCGTACAGTCAACAAGCATCTCGAGCAGATATACGCGAAACTGGGCGTCGAGAATCGCGCCTCGGCCGCAGCCTTGGCGATACGTACAATCGGCATTCGGTAATGCATGAGCCGCCGTCTCCACTTTGTACGCAGGGTGCACCCAACGCAACGTGTCGGCTCGCATGAGACTGATATTTTCGGAGAACGATGAGAAACGGCACGCGTATCGTCCGCACGATGGCGCGATGAGTCACGAGTGGACACTCACGACTTGCTTCGAACATTTTGGTGCTACCCGCTCGCGCCGACACTTTGGTGGATCGGCGATCAGTAACGACGGCGCCACTGTCGTTGTGGCCATGTGGGAGGATGAAATGGTTCGTCTGGACGATGGCCGCGTCGTCTATCAATCCCAGTTCGGGCCGGCGTTAAGAGGCAAATCAGGACGGATAAATCTGCAATGGATCTCCCATCTGAAATGGGCGGTTGCGCATTGCCACGGATTGATCCGCGTCGTCGTCCTGACCGCGCAAGATCCTCAGGCTAATCCGAGGGTTCTGAAATCCTGCCATCCTGATGATACATTGATTATGCAAATTATCCGCCTTGATACGAAGACTGGAGTTTTTGAAGCGCATACAGTGTAAGCTTGATAATCGTCTTTCGCTGCGATGCCGGCACCGCCTGATTTGGCCGGCAAAGACATGCGATCAGCGCCTTTATTATCGGCGGCACCGAGCAAGCCCGGCCGCAAGATGAACAAAGCGCCATATGTCGGGGTGCGATCAGCGCAGAGACATCCGAGAAAGCTTCAGAGCCTGCGCATCCCCCGGTCAACTTTGCCAATAAATGCCAAGCGCTGCGCCTCTGTGACAATGTTCATATGATAGAGCGCGTAGTAGTCGACCCGCGCTGAGCCGCCGGTGAACCATCGCATATAACGCGTGACGATCCTGCGCGGCGGATCGCTCATCCAGAACGCCATGTAACGCGGGCGGCCATAGGTGACGACCCCGACGATGCGTTTGATGTTGCGCAATGTCGGCCGGACATGAGTGGGATCGCTGATATCAAACGCGACACCGGGCATGATCATGCGATCGAAGAAGCCCTTGAGCATGGCCGGCAAACCGAAGCACCAGGTTGGAAATTGCAGCACGAGCGCTTCGGCCGAAGTCAACCGCGCGATGTAGTTTTCTAGTCCCGTGCGATTGCGCGACGTGTCATGATAGTGGCGACGTCCCTCCTCCGATAAGACCGGATCAAATTTTTCCGCGTAGAGATCGAGTAGATCGACACTGTGCCCGGCGTCGCCAAGCGCCTTCAACGCACTCGCGCGAATGGCGGCATGAAAGCTTTCCGGCAAAGGGTGACAATAGACATAGAGGACACGCATGACGAAACCGCCGCAAGCTCGTTGCGTTCAGGGAGTGTCGGCAAATTCCGGATTGGTCGCTACTTGGTCCCAAAGCTCGGAATAATCCGGCATCTTTGCCCGGAGCCGTTCGCCGTCCATGATGATGACGCGATCGGAATGGGGACGGCTGACGATTTCGTTGATCGTGCGCGCATTGAATACGATCAATCGCGCAGGGACGCCGAGCGCGATCCGGCCGTGCCCCGACAATCCTCCGATTGCCGCGGGTGCTGCTCCCACCAGCGCGGGTGCGCCAGCTACCGGGTGATCGAGATGCAGGATACGCACGGTTTGCCGGAACGTGTCGACCATGTCGTGATCGCCATAGGCATAGAAACTGTCGCGGCAATTGTCGCCGGCGGCGGCCACGCGAATGCCGCGCTTGCGCATTTCCTGCACCACGGTGACGCCGCGCCAGCGCGGCGTCCGCCCGGCCGTGCGGTCTTGCAAATACATATTGACCGTCGGCAACGTGACAATGGCGATATCCGCCTCGGCGAGGAGATCGAGCGTGGAATCGATGACGCTGTCGGTTTGCATGGCCAGGCTGCAACAATGGCCGCAAACCACCCGGCCGCGATAGCCATGGCGCATCGCAGCACGCGCCACGTGCGGCAGCGTCGCAGCGTCCGGATCGTGAGTCTCGTCGACATGCAGATCGACGCCGAGATCGTATCGCTTCGCCAACAGGAAAAGCCGATCGAGAAGCTCGTCGATGTTGCTGAGCGGCGCCCCATGATTGGCGATTGATGCGCGCGTTACGCCGCCAAGAAGACCCTGCGATCTCGCCACGGTCGCCGCGACCAAATCGCCGAATTCATCTGCAAGCAGATCGACCGGGCACAGCGATACCGCTTGAATTTCGACCTTGCCGCGCCATTCTTCGCGCGTTTCTCGCAGCGCCTGCCAGTTATTGGCGATCGTCTCCGGATAGGTGTCGATATGGGTGCGGATCGCCGAGACGCCGTGAGCGTAAGCGCAACGAAGTCCGAAATCCATGCGGCGGCGCACATCCGCCACGCTCCAATGCGGCCGGTCGGCCGCGGCGGCGAGGCGCGCATTGTGAAATGTGCCGTCGACGTTCGGGCTGCGTTCGACACTATGACCCTTATCGAGATGTGTATGGATGTCGATGAGCGTCGGCCAGACTTGGCGGCCGCCGAGATCGACGCGCGGGGTCGCCTCATTGCTTGCGGCGCCGATCCGCTCAACGCGCGCGAGCCTCCCGTTATCAACGAGCAAGTCGGCGTCGGTTACCCCCTCCGCGTCGGCCGGTGCGAGTGAAGCTCCGCCGTCGGCGAGCAAACAAACCGGGACGCGCGCATTGGCGAGCCAATATCGCCGCACGCTCGGCCACGCAATATCAGCGAACGGGATCGGCATGGGCCGCATACAGCCTTTTCAGCGGGAAAGCGGTCATGTCGCGCAACAACGCGATGAAGCCTTCAATCTGGCACTCGGCCGTGGCTTTGCCTTTCGCGGCCGACGCTTTGCTGGCATCGCCGAGGGCGCCTTCAACATTGAGATCTTGCGCGATCCAGCCGAAGGCGTGACTGCCGATCGGACTGAGACGGCTGAACTCTTTATCCATGGCAATTGCAGCGGACACGAAGTTCTTGGCTCTGTCCAAGCTCACAAGCTCCTCGCGGAAGGACAGCATCAGCGACGTCTCGATATCGCCGGCATGGATGCCGTGGCGCGCCTCGACGGCCTCATACATGCCGTCGGGAAGCCCGAACGAGCGCCAATGGGTCGCGACCACAAGCATCCCGAACCGTACCCGTAATTCGCGCGCCACCGTGGTCAGCACCGAAGCGTTGCCGCCATGGGAATTCGCCAGGATCAATTTGCGCAGGCCGGCTCGGTAGACCCCCTCGCCGATCTCAACCAGGACATGCTGCAGCGTCTCGGCCGACAGGCTCAAGGTGCCGGGCGACAACACATGCTCGTTTGACTTGCCGACGGCTTGGATGGGCAGAACGAGGACGCTGAGCTCGGACGGCAATCGCAGTTTCAAGAGGGCGATCATGCCCTCGGCGATCGCCACATCCGTCATGACCGGCAAGTGCGGTCCATGCTGCTCGGTGGCGGCCACCGGCAGGATGGCGATGGTCGCCTCGGGATCGAGGTTCCTGAAATCGCCGCTTTTTAATTCCGACCAGAAGAATGCAGGCCCCGGCACGATCCGCCTCCGCTTTACCAGAGTTCGCAAAGGCCGTGCCAAAGCGGCATTGCCTTGCCCCTGCTCCAAAAGCGGAAGCGCTTAGCCCAGCCCTGCCTCCATCTTCATCGCTGTGCACAAAGCTTTTGCAGTGACGCGGCCGGCCTACGCCGGATTCGGCGGCTCAGGCAAACGGAACGTGGCGCTTTGTCGGGCAGTTTCCGTGCCTTCCCGACCAAATCGCGTGGCCCGCATCATGCATATTGCGCGACAGCCTTTTATGAACTCGAGAATCAAAGACGTCATAGCCGAGGACAAAGCCGTGTCGCCATTTCGCATCCGCCTGGCCGCTCTCGCCCTGTTGCTTGTTGCCGGCGCGCCCGCTTACGCAACCGATAAAGTCACCTTTCTGACCAGCTGGTTCGCACAAGCCGAACATGGCGGCTTCTATCAGGCCAAAGCCACCGGCCTTTACGACAAGGCCAATCTTGACGTCACGATCAAAATGGGCGGCCCGCAGGTCAACGGCATGCAGCTTTTGCTCGGCGGCGATGCCGACGTCATCATGGGCTATGACTTTCAGGTCCTTTCCGGCATTTCGAAGGGCCTGCCGGTCACCACGATCGGCGCGTCGTTCCAGAAAGACCTCCAAGGCATGATGACCCATGCCGATGTGAAGGACCTCGGTGATCTCAAGGGCAAGACAATCCTGGTCGCCACGCCCGGACGGACGTCGTGGTGGCCATGGCTGAAGCAGAAGTTCGGCTATACCGATGAACAGACGCAGCCCTACACTTTCAACCTGCAACCGTTCTTCGCCGACGACAAGATCGCACAGCAGTCGTATCCCTCGTCTGAGCCCTTTCAGGCGATTCAGAAAGGCGTGCCGGTCAATTTCTTCCTGTTCGCCGACTACGGCTACCCGCCCTATGGCACCACCATGGTCACGACCACAAAGTGGCTAAACGAACATCCGGACGTTGCCCGCCGCTTCGTCAAAGCTTCGATGGAAGGCTGGAAGAGCTACCTCAAAGGCGATCCGGCGCCGGCCAATGTGCTGATCAAGGCGGCAAATCCCAACATGACCGACGCGCAAATCGCATTTGGCATCAAGCGCATGAATGAACTGCACATTGTCGACGGCGGCGACGCGCAGACGATGGGCATCGGCATCATGACCGAACAGCGTTGGAAGGCAAGCTATGACCTGATGGTGGCTTCCGGCCTGTTGCCGAAAGATACCGACTGGAAAAAGGGCTTCACCACGGACTACGTCAAAGATCTGAAGATCATGTGGTGACCGGCCGTTTTCCGCGGCTGAAGGCAGGAGCTTCTACCAGCGCTGAAATGCAGCCGACACCATGATGCGGCCGATGCAATGACCTTTCCGGCTAACAAAAGAAAGATTGCCGATGTGCTGCCGCCGCTTGTCGTCGGCATTCTGATCCTTGCGCTGTGGGAACTGTGCTGCAGGCTTTTCAGCGTCCCATCCTATCTGTTGCCAGCGCCGTCCCTCATCATAAGCACCTTCGTCACCAATGCGCCCGCCCTTCTGCATTCGCTTTGGGTTACACTGCGCGTCACGCTCATCGCTCTCGCGCTGTCGGTCAGCATCGGCACCGTGATCGCGCTCTTGTTCGTGCAAAGCCCGATCATCGAGCGCAGCTTCTTTCCCTACGCCGTTATTCTTCAGGTCACGCCGATCGTTGCCATCGCCCCGCTCATCATAATTCTGGTCAAGAACACGCAAGGCGCGCTGATCATCTGCGCGACCATCATCGCGATCTTTCCCATCATTTCGAACACTACAGTCGGGCTGCGCAGCATCGATGCCGGACATCAGGATCTGTTCGCGATCAATCGCGCATCACGCCTGCAAAATCTCATTTATTTGCGGCTGCCGAGCGCGCTGCCCTATTTCTTCGCCGGCCTGCGCATTTCGAGCGGCCTCGCTCTGATCGGCGCCGTGGTCGCCGAATTCGTCGCGGGGACCGGCGGCAGCAATACCGGGCTGGCTTACCAGATTCTGCAATCCGGCTTTCAGCTCGATATTCCACGCATGTTTGCCGCCTTGTTCCTGATCACTCTGGCGGGCATCGCCCTGTTCCTGGTGGTGATCGGACTTTCGCGCGTGGCGCTCGGCTCCTGGCACGACAGCGTCATCGAAAGGGAGGTTTGATGGGTCAGGCGACTGCACTTTCCTACACGGACAAAGCCGGCCAACTTCGGCTCGAGGGATTCCTCGTCGACATTGCCGGAGTCGAAGCCACCACCGACCCGATCGAGCTCAAGCGCAACTCGCGCGACTATTTCTGGTACAGCCCGATCCTGCAGCAGATGTTGAAGGACAAGGTCGCCGATATCGTGGTGCGGCCGCGGGACGAAGCGGAGGTCGTGCGCGTCGCGCGCGCCTGCTTCAAGCATCGCGTTGCGCTGACCGTGCGCGGCGGCGCCACCGGCAATTACGGCCAGTGCGTCCCGCTCGACGGCGGCGTCGTGCTCGACATGGCCAAGCTCGATCGCATCGAATGGCAGAAGCCGGGACTCGTGCGCGTCCAGGCCGGCGCCAAGCTGTTCGACATCGACGCGGCAACCCGGCCCAACGGCTTTGAACTGCGCATGCACCCTTCGACCAAACGCGCCTCGCAGATCGGCGGTTTTGTCGCCGGCGGCAGCGGCGGCGTCGGCAGCGTGACTTTCGGCGGCATGCGAGAGCCCGGCAATATCGTCGCCGCACGCATCGTGACGGTCGAGGAAGAGCCCCGCATCATCGAATTGCGCGGCGACGCCGCGCAAAAGATCAGCCGCGCTTACGGCACGACGGGCATCATCACCGTCCTCGAAATGCCGCTTGCACCGGCACAAGCCTGGATCGATGTCATCGTCACTTTCGACGATTTCATCGAGGCAGTGCGCTTCGGTCAGACCATCGCCATGGCCGACGGCATCGTGAAGAAGCTGCTTTCGCCCGTGCAGTGGCCGGCGCCGCAGCATTTCACGGCGTTCCGCCCTTATATACCGGACGGCAAGAGTGTCCTGAATGCCATGATTGGCGACATGTCGATGGAAAGCTTCGAGACGCTGCTCGGAGCGACCTCCGGCACCATCACCTACAAGGCGGCAAGCGAGGACATACTCGGCAAGACGCCGCTTTATGAACATGCCTGGAACCACACCACGCTGCAGATGTTGAAGGGCGATCGCGGCGTGACTTACCTGCAGTGCCTTTATCCGCATGACCGGCTTGTCGAGTCGGTCGCCGAGGTCGGCGCCAAATTCGGCGACGAGGTTCTGCAGCATCTGGAGTTCATCCGTCTCAACGGCTACATGACCGCAAGCGGCATTCCCATCGTACGCTACAGCACGCCGGAGCGGCTCTATGAGATCATGGCAGGCTACGAAGCCTGTGGGATCATGATCGCCAACCCGCATGTCGTGACGCTCGAGGACGGCAGCCGTTACAAGCGCGTCGACGCCGACCAGCTGGGCTTCAAGCACGAGGTCGATCCTCTCGGACTGCTCAATCCCGGCAAGATGCGCAGCTTCGTTGCCGAGGCGATATGAGCCGCAGCATGACGGCAGCAGTTCCTGTCAAAGTCGTTGCCGACCCGCCGCCGATCGCGACGGCATCCGATGCGCCGCCCAAGCGGCCGCTACTGCGGCTTCAAGGCATAGCTAAATCCTACGCCAACGGCACGAAGGCGCTTGCCAGCGTCGACTTGACGATATCTTCGGGCGAATTCGTCAGCCTGCTCGGGCCGTCCGGCTGCGGGAAGTCGACGCTGCTGAAACTGATCAGCGGCCTCGTCGCCCCCTCCTCGGGTGAGCTCGATTGGCCGCAATCGGACTACGACGCCGACGGCACGCCGCGGCCGTTGCTCGGCTTCGTCTTTCAGGAGCCGACCTTGCTGCCATGGCGGACCGCGGCGGAAAACGTCCATCTGCCGCTCCTTCTCTCCGGCGTGGACAAGCACGAGGCGCGCGAACGGGTCCACGAGGCTCTGGCGCAGGTTGGCCTCGCGGGCTTCGCCAAACATCATCCGCGGCAATTGTCCGGCGGCATGAAGATGCGGGTGTCGATTGCGCGGGCGCTGGTGACCCGGCCGCAGATCCTATTGATGGACGAGCCGTTCGCCGCCCTTGACGAGATCACGCGCACCAAGCTCAACGACGAGCTGATGGAGCTTTTCGTCCGGCAGAAGCTGACAGTGATTTTCGTGACTCATAGCGTCTACGAATCCGTCTACCTGTCGAGCCGAATCGTGGTGATGAGTGCGACTCCGGGCGGGATTATCGATCAGATCGCGATTGAAGCCGGCCATCCGCGCAAGGAAGAATTTCGCACCTCGCCGCAATATAATGAGCACTGCCGGCTGGTCTCTGCATCGCTGCGCCGCGCCATGACCGGCGCTCAGTGCTGATGGGGGCGCTTCGACATCTCGTGCCGGAACTGATCCGCAAGCCCTTTGCGCGCTACAGCCATGCCGTCGAAGTTCATGCCCCGGCGCGGTGGCTGTTTTGCTCCGGCCAGCTCGGCATATCCGTGGACGACGAAATCCCCGAAGGGGCCGAAGCCCAGGCGGTTTTGTGCTTCGAGGCGATTGGTGCGTGTCTCGCCGAAGCCCGCATGTCGTTTGCCGACATCGTCCGTATCAACGCTTATGTTACCGACCGCGCCTTCATGGGTCCCTATATGGCTGTCCGCGATCGCTACGTCGCGGCACCGCCTCCCGCCTCGACGCTGGTCATCGTCGCCGGCTTCACCCGGCCGGAATTCAAGGTGGAAGTCGAGGTAACCGCGGCCAAGGCCTGATCACACGGATTGGACGGCGGAGCCACCGGCGCCGGTTCAACAATTTCGGTAGTTGCCCAATCTATGGGCTTGCCTGCTCGAAGGGCTTTTGTTTTAAAAGCGGCGAGTAGAAGCGCTCAGGGCATGTGCCCGGGAGATTGCTCGGCAAAGACGATCCGTTCGTTTTTGGAACCCGGCATGATGCGCTTTTCTTCTCAAGCTCCCCCACAAGCTGAAAGCGCTGAAATGGCCGGGTTCGCGCTCGGCGCGTCTCGGCCCGTGTTCACGCTCGGCCCATGCCGACGCTAGCGATGGAGGTGAGATATGACCACTGCCCGCGCCTATGCCCTCGACGAACTCAACAAGGAAACGACCTTCGGCGGCATCGGCAAGACCAAGGCCCGTGAGATACCGCGCATCGATATGAGCCGCTTCGAGACGCGCAAGGCCGAAATCGCCGATCAGCTCTGGAAGGCCTCGACCGAGATCGGCTTCTTTCAGCTCGCCAATCATGGGATTCCGCAGGAGCAGATCGACGAAGCCTTTGCCATGACCGAGCGATTCTTCGCGCTGCCGCATGCGACCAAGGCGAAATATCCGATGGCGCCGGGCTCCAATACCGGCTGGGAATACAAGAGCCAGGTGCGGCCATCGACCGGCACCGCCGACAACAAGGAATCGTTTCAGATCACGTTGACGCGAATGAAGAAGCTCTGGCCAAGCGGCGATGAATTGCCGGGCTTCAAAGCCGTGATGCTCGCATTCGAACGCGCCAACTGGGCGCTGGGCATGAAGGTCTTATCCTGCTTCGCGCTCAAGCTCGGCTTTGCGCCCGATTTTTTCACCGACTGCCACGATCCGATGTCGCCTGAATATCAGAGCACGCTGCGGCTGCTCCACTATTTGCCGATGTCGAACGCCAAGCCCGATGATTTCACCGGCTGGCGCGCCGGCGCTCACACCGACTTCGATTGCCTCACGCTGTTGCATCAGCGCACCGGCCAAGGCGGTCTGCAGCTTTGCCCTGGCAAGGAATCCGGAGAACTGGCCTGGACCGATGTCGAGCCGCTGCCCGGGCTCATCACCTGCAATATCGGAGACATGCTGATGCGCTGGAGCGACGACCAGCTGCAATCGACTCTGCACCGCGTGCGCATGCCCCGCGCGGACGAATATCTCGGCCCGCGCTATTCGCTGCCGTTCTTCTGCCAGGCCAACAAGGACGCCGTGATTCAGGGCCCCGGCAAACGCTACGCGCCGATTACCGCGCATGATTATCTGCAGCAGCGGATCGCGGCAAATTTCGCGAAGTGAAGCGGAGCCGGCCGCTGATACGGCTTAAGGCGTGACCGCCGCGCGCTCGACGGCGCGCGGCGCGTTGACCTCGCGCCAGGTGGCATTGGCGACATGCACTGCCGGAAAGGCATCGCGCGGCACGTATCTGCCGCCGCCGGCCTGGGCACGCAGCTCGCCGTCGCACCAGGCGATGTCGCCGTGCGACAGTGTCGCTCGCGGCAGGCCGGTACACCGGAATCCCTCGAATACATTATAATCGATCCGGCTGACCTGCTTCTTTGCCGAGATCGTCTTGCTGGCCGTCGGATCCCAAATGACGAGATCGGCATCGGAACCGACGGCAACGGCGCCTTTCTTCGGAAACACATTGAGTATGCGGGCGCTGTTCGCAGACGTGACAGCAACAAATTCCTCCTTTGTAAGCCGGCCGGAATTGACGCCCGCCGTCCAGAGCACCGGCATCCGATCTTCAAGTCCACCGGTGCCGTTGGGGATCTTGGTGAAGTCGTGCCGGCCCAGCCGTTTCTGCTCGGAGGTGAAGGCACAGTGATCAGTCGCGACCACCTGCAACGAGCCCGACTGGAGGCCGGCCCAGAGATTTTCCTGATGGTCCTTGGACCGGAACGGCGGCGACATCACGCGCCGCGCCGCGTGATCCCAATCTTTGTTGCGATACTCGCTCTCATCGAGCACGAGGTGCTGGATCAACGGCTCGCCGAAGACCCGCTGGCCGGCGGCACGCGCCCGCGCGATCGCCTCATGCGCCTGCCGGCATGATGTGTGCACAACGTAAAGCGGGCAACCGGCCATGTCGGCAATCATGATCGCCCGGTTGGTGGCCTCGCCTTCGACGCCGGGCGGGCGCGAATAGGCGTGACCCTCCGGACCGGTGATGCCGCTACCGAGACAATGCTGCTGCAGCTGCCAGACGACGTCGCCATTCTCGGCGTGAACCAGCGGCATCGCGCCAAGGCCCGCGCAGCGCAGAAACGAGTTGTAGAGCTGATCGTCATTGACCATCAGCGCGCCCTTATAGGCCATGAAATGCTTGAACGTATTGATCCCGTAGGCTCTGACGCAGGTCTCCATCTCGTCGAAGACCTGCTTGTCCCACCAGGTGATCGCCATGTGGAAGCCGAAGTCGCCCGCGGCACCTTCGGCCTTGCGCCGCCAATCCTGGTAGGCCGCAAGCAACGACTGGCCCGGACTGGGGATGCAGAAATCAACCACCATGGTGGTGCCGCCCGAGAGGGCAGCCTTGGTGCCCCACTCGAAATCGTCGGCCGTGACCGTACCCATGAAGCCCAGATCGAGATGGGTGTGCGGATCGACACCGCCCGGCATGACATAACAGCCGCCGGCGTCGATCACCTCGGCGCCGGACGGCACGTCGAGATTGGCTCCGACCATGGCAATGACGTCGTTGTTAACGAGAACATCGGCGCGGCGCGAATGATCGTGATTGACGACAGTGCCACCGCGAATAAGTTTCAGCATGGTGATTTCATCCCGTTGCTTTCATTTCGATCCCAGCGGCTCCGATATCAAGCACTGTTTGACGCATCGCGGCCGGAAACGACCGCGGCCAAAAATTCCGCCAGACCGTTCGGCGGGCGGCCGAGCAGCCAGCGCAAACTTTGGGGATTTCCGGCAAGGCCGTGGGCTGCATAATGGCGGAACATCGCGACCAGCGTCTCCCGTTCATAATCGCCCAAGCCGCCGGATCGAGCGCGCATCTCCCAGGTCTCCGGCGTTTCCGCTTCGGCACGGACGTCGCAGCCGAGCGTGGAACGGATGGCCGCGGCGACCTCGATTTGGCTCAGGGGCAATGTGCCGACGAGTTCGAAGCTCGCGCCGCCATAACCGCTCTTTGTGAGAACCAGCGCCGCAACGGCTGCAACATCCTTGAGATCAACGAGGCTGAGGCGCGTTTCGATCGGGAAAGGAACACGAAAGATGCCGCCTTCGATTATGCCGCGCCAGCCGCCCAAAATGTTCTGCATATAAGCCGCCGGCTGCAGAATGGTGACGTCGAGTCCCGCCTCAAGGAGCATCTCTTCGGCGCGCAGCTTCTGCCAGTGATGCGGCATGGCTTCGATCTGCGGATGCAGCACCGAGTGATAGACAAAGCGCTTGACGCCATTTGCCCGCGCCGCCGCCGCAACGGCGCACGCATAGCCGAGTTCATGCGGACTAACATTGGGGCAGATATGATAAACCGCTTCGGCGTCCGCCATCGCATGCGACAGCGCCGGCGGATGATCGAAGCTGCCGATGGCGATCTCGGCCGCGCCGAGCGAGCGAACAATCTCGGCCTGTTCCGGCCGGCGAACCAGGCCGCGGACTGCCGCGCCTTCGTCCACCAGAGCCTTGAGCACGGCTCTGCCGGTTTTTCCCGCGGCACCGGTGACCAGGATCATCGCGTTTTCGCCGTCAACTCGAACAGACGATTCGGGCTCAACGGAATTTCCAGCAGTTCGACATTCTTGCCGGCCAGGTCGAGCGCATCTTCGATCGCTTGGGCAAACAAGGGACCGACCGGAATGGCTCCCGCTTCGCCCGCACCCTTGATGCCGAGCGGATTGAGCGGCGACGGCGTGACCGTGTGCGCAATCTCCATCCGCGGCACTTCGAGTGCGCTCGGCAGCAGATAGTCGGCCAGCGACGCGTTGAGAAGCTGCCCGTCATCGTCGAAAACGAGCTGCTCGTAGAACGCGTTGCCGATCCCTTGTGCCACACCGCCGTGGATCTGGCCGCAAAGGATCAATGGATTGATGATCGTGCCGCAGTCATGCACGACGACATATTTGAGCACGTTGAGCGTGAATGTCTGCGGGTCGACCTCGACGATCATGGCGTGAACGCCGCTCGCCGTCGCCCCGCTTGGCGGCCCGAAATAGCGGGTCGCCTCCAGCCCCGGCTCAGTGCCCGGCGGTACGGCGCCGCGCATCGGATTGGCCTTGAGCGCCAATTCGCCGAGCTTGATCGTCTTGCCCGGCACGCCCACAATGGAAACCGCGCCATTTGCGATCTCCAGATCCTCCTCGGCGCATTCAAAATGCTCGGCGGCGAGTTTCAGAATTTTGCGTCGAACTTGGATCGCAGCCTCATTGACGGCGTTGCCGGCAACCACCGCGCCGCGGCTGGCAAATGTGCCCGCGCCCCAATAAAACTGATCGGTGTCGCCGGTCACGACGTTGACATCGCCAACATCGACGCCGATCTGATCCGCCGCGATCTGGGCGAAGCTCGTGAAATGCCCCTGCCCTTGCGTGCCGATCCCGGTCGCAACACTGACCTTGCCGTTTGCTTGAACCTGGACTTTTGCACCTTCGTAAGGCCCGATGCCGGTGCCTTCGACATAGCAAGCGATGCCCAGCCCGACATGCCGGCCCTGCGCCCGCAAGCGCGGTTGCTCGTTGGCGATAAAGTCGCGGTAACCGATCATCTCCACGGCCTTGTCGAGAATTGGCTCGTAATTGCCGCTGTCGTAGGAGAGCGCGGTGAAATCCTGGTAGATGATCTCATTATCATAGGGGAAGGCATCGGCCGGAATGAAATTGCGCCGCCTGATCTCGGTGCGATCGATCGACAGTTCGCGGGCGGCGATGTCGAGAAGGCGCTCGATGACGAAAACGCCGTGTTGCCGGCCGGCGCCGCGGTAAGGCGTGACGATCGGCTTGTTGGTGAAGACGGCGGTAAAGGTGCTGTCGTAGTTCGGCACAACATACGGGCCAAGCAGCGTGCATTGGCTATTGATCGGCACGGTCAACCCATAAGGATTATAGGCGCCGGTGTCGTGCAGGAAGACATCCTTTATGCCGAGGATCTTGCCGTCACGCGTCAGCGCAATCTCGGCATCGTGCGTCTGACCGCGCTCCTGCGTCGTGGCGAAGAAATGCTCAAGCCGGTCCT